>OOBI01000349.1_pt1 | contig 45848 bp, 73 predicted proteins | sample 1671081 | NCBI WGS metagenome assembly OOBI01 (sample SAMN06348120, study PRJEB24527) | human gut metagenome | biome: human gut; feature: ankylosing spondylitis patient; material: feces | host: Homo sapiens | place: China | collected 2015-10 | reverse complement strand
AGATCTACACTCTTTCCCTACACGACGCTCTTCCGATCTGGGAGGATGCTGAGCGTCGTTTAGAAGACTTGCTGATGCAGTTGAGCCTCAGGGCTGCATCGGGACTTTAACTGCGGATATGCTCGCCATCAGTTGTCTGCGACATCGATGGGGGCAGAAAAATCGCCAACTTGGCCAGCAGACTACGCACGTAGAAGACTGTGGGCTCGGTCATCGGACCGGGGTTCAATTCCCCGCGCCTCCACCAATCCGCCTCGGCGGAAACAAGCCGCTTTGCCTTGCGGGAGTAGGGCTGAGCGGCTTTTCTTATTCCCACGGTTTCCCGCGTATTCTCACGTTTTCCCGCGATAATGTGGGCAAAATGTGGGCAAAAATTGAGCCCCGCACCGGATGGTTGCGGGGCTTTTGCATTGTCCTCCGAGTGTCAGCAAGGTGGACTGGTCCAGTCTAGCATTTCGACACGCGCGGTGTATTGCCTACTTGATAATACATCTCAAGAGATGTATTATAGAGGTGTCAGCAAGGAAAGGACCCCACAATGGCACTCGCATACATCACCTACAAGTGCGGACACAGCGACAACGTCCAGATCTACGGCACCAACGTGCACGGCGAACGCGACCGCAAGGCCGCATGGTATGGCACAATCGACTGCCCCGACTGCAAAAAGGCCGAAGCCGCCCAATGGTGCGCCGACAACGGCTGCGCCGCCTTGGTCGGCAGCGACAAGCAGGTCGCCTGGGCCGAGGCCATTCGCCGCGAGGCCATCGCCGGCCTCGAAATCGCCGCCGACATGGTTCCCGTCGACGCTCCGGAAGCCGTTCGCCGGCAGGCCAGCGAGGTGATCGACGGGGCCAAGGCCGAGACGCGCGCCTCATGGTGGATCGACAACCGCGACAGCGGCAGCGTGCGGGGCGCGATCGACTACTACCGCGACGCGCAGTGCTGATAAAGGAGAGCATAATGGCGGAGATCACATTGAAGGAATATGCGGGGCGGCATGGCAAGGCCCCGGTGTCGGTCAGACAGCTCGCCCAGCGCGGGGGCTTTCGCACCGCCCACAAGATCGGACGCGACTGGGTGGTCGACGAGCATGAGCCCTATCCCGACGACAGGCGCGTCAAACCGTCCGAGGTCATCAACCGCGAGGCCATGGGCGGTCTCGCGAGGACGGAGCAGAACTCCATCGCCCGGGGCGAGCGGGTACGACGCCTGTCGAAATGGGGGGACAACACCCTCACGTTCGGACGACTGTGGGAAAGGCTCACGCCGTCGCTCATTGATACCTGCACGCCCGAACAGCTCGCGCAGATCGTTGACCTGCTGAAGGAGGCATATGATGACGGCGTGGCGGCGGGTCGCGACGAGTAAAGGCGTAGAATCATACCGGTCGCCGCCATGCTGATGGGCGCATGGATGGCGGTTCGAAGCCCAATCTTCGACACGGATTGAAATTTATTTGCTTTGGTCTATGACAGGATTGAAGTGGTTCAGTCCACGACACGGATTGAAAGTGGCGGCGGAGTCTTCGTGATTCCGCCGCCACTGTTTTTTATCCCCGTAAAACGTAAAATTCGGCCCCGTCCGGCCGCAGGTTGACTCTATTCGAGTCGCCTGCGATGCCGGACGAGGCCGAACTATGTGTGGTCATGCGGCGCGGTCGAGGCGTTGTTTGATGGCGCTGACGCCGATGAGCGCGCCGGCGAGGATGCCGAGCGCGTTGAGCGTGGTCACGATGGCGTCCACGTGAGTCCAGCCCCATGCGGGGCCGACCGTGTTGACGAACAGGGCGAGTGCGGGCAGGACGATGAGGCCCAGCCATTTGAGGATGTCGTAGACGCGGCTGGGGATGAGCCAGTCGGGCACGTCATGGGTGACGTCGGCCGTCTCGGGCCAGTCGCTCACATCGACGCCGGGAAGCGTTTCGCCGGTGTCGGTCGTGTTTTTGCTGTCGGTCATGTTTGCTCCGATCAATAAGGGATGATGATGGGGTGATGCCGTCACCCGGTCAAGCGGGTGGCGGCATCTGTTGAGTCTCAGCGGCAGGTCACCACGTCGCCCACATAGTAGACGTTGATGTTGCCGGAGGGTACGGTGCAGCGGCTGACGCTGTAACCGTGCGCGGTGGCGAAATCCCACACGGTGTCGCCCCATTGGAGGACCTTGGAGACCCCGCCGGACGATGCGGGGGCGGTGCCGCCGCCGTAGGTTACGACGTCGCCCACGTAGTAGCGGTTGATGTCACCGCTGGGCGTATGCCACGCGGACAGGGGCCAAGCATCATAGGCTACGGCGAGTCCCCAGATGGTTTCTCCCCATTGCATGACGTGGCTGATGCCACCCGTGTTGGTCTGGGGTTTGCTCGGCTGCACGGGCGCGGGCGTTGCCGGGGCCGGGGCTGTGGAGCCGGTGGGGTTGGCGTACAAATCCCACTGCCATGCCTCGCCACGGAAAATGTTGAGGTCGATGGGACTCCACGTGTTGACCACGCCGGTGCCGGAGTACTGGCGCATGGCCTCGCCGTATGCGCCTATCATCCACGGGTTGGCCTGATAGCCGGTCGGGCTCATGTTGGCGTATTGGGCGATCCACAGGCCGTACCGGTCGCGGATGTCCTGCGGGATGGTGCCGGCGACCGGGCCGGTGTACAGCAATGGGCGCACACCGCCGCTCAACCGTTCGCACTCCGCCATGAATCGGCGTACCCAATCCCAATCGCCCCATGCGGGGTTGTCGTCCATCTCCCAATCCAACGCCACGATGCCGTGACGCCAATAGTTCGACGTGTTGCGATAGAAGAATTGGGCTTCCGCCTCCGGGTTGCCGCCCATCGCGTAGTGATACAAACCGAATCGCTTGCCGGATGCTTGTGCCTGGGCGATCATGCGGTTGGCGTCCGTGTTGACGCCGGACACGAGACAGTTGTTGTACACCTGTCCCGTGCCCCACGTGGTGCCGACGACAACGAAGTCGGCCTGCGTGCTGGCGATGTCGATGCCGCACTGCCAGTTGGACACGTCGATGCCCTGCATGTCCGCGTGCGCGGTCGCCGGAAGCAGCATCATGCACACGGCGGCGGACAACGCCATACCCTTGGCGAGCAGACGCTTCCACAACGGCTTGTCCTTGTTATTGACCAATGTTTTCCCCTTTCTCGGGATGGATTGTTGTTTGTGGCCCACGGTCGTGGGTCAGGACTGTCGTGGCGCTATCGGCGCGGATTGGATGTCATTGTTGAGCGATGTCCCGTGGCCGTTGCCGCCCAGGCTGTGATAGCTGTCGTAGAGGCGTTGGGAGCGTGATTTGAGGTCCTCGTCCGCCACTCCGTCGTGCTCGATGACCATTTCGCGTCGCAGGTCCTCTAACTGGCACAGCAGGAGCTCGCGCATCCCGTTGATGATCGCTCTGCCCCATCGCCGCATGAGGCCCAGCACGGTGACCGCGCCACCGCATAAGAAGGGCACCAGCCAATCGACGACGTGAGTGAGCAAAGACATGGAAAAGCTCCTTTACGGTGGGTAAAACCCACACGTTCGTCCCCGTTGGATAGGCCAACGGGCGTGTGGGTTTTGGAGGTTGAAAATGCTGTTACAAGAGTTTTGGAACGGCCGGTTTTGGCCGCATTGCACGCGGAATCTGCGTGAGAGCACGCGCGTGGGCTACGAGAGCGCTTGGCGTCTGCATGTCATGCCGGTTTTCGGTGGCATGGACATGAGCGCAATAAGCGTGGAGCTCGTGGACAAATGGCTTGCGAATTTCGACACTGCGGGAGCCGCACGCAAGGCATGGGCCGTACTACGCGCGATACTCAGGCGGGCTATCCGCTGGAACCTGTTGGACGTGGACATCACCAGGCGTGACATCCAACTGCCGGCCAAACCTCATTACGAGCCGCGAATATTGAGCATCCGCCAGCAGCGATCGCTGTTGCAGGGCTTTTACGGTCATCTGCTTGAGGCGTGGCTTATCTGTGCCGTCTCATGCGGACTCCGCACCGAGGAAGGATACGGGCTCGAATGGGGCGACCTCGACCTGCGGCGCGGCGTCCTGCACGTGGAGCGCGGCCTGCAATGGGTCGCCGGGCATGAGGCCGTCGTGCCGCCGAAAACCGAACTGTCCCGCCGCACGCTCCCGTTGCCGCGCTTCGCGGTCAAACGATTGCGCGAGCTCAGGCCACGCGAGGGGGGCCGACTCATCGGCACCCTCACCCCGCCGCAAGCCGCACGCCAATACAAGGCCTACTGCAAGCGGCATGATCTGCCGCATGTGCCCGCACGCAACCTGCGCCACTCATGGGCGACGAACACTCTGGCGGCGGGAGCGGATATCGCCATCGTGTCGAAAATGCTCGGCCACAGCGATATAAAAACCACCGCGAAGTACTACCTCAAACCGGATATCACGGCTTTGCGAGACGCGCAACGCCTCTGGGAACGAGCCCTAATAGCCTGAACGGGATTCCCTAACCCAGCGTTCCACGACATGGAGGGTCCCCTACAGCAGCAACAGTATTTCGCTGACGCGCGTGGGTGATATCTGCTTCGCGGGCGGCAACGTGAAATTCAACCAGAGCGGCGAGAACAACTACACACAGGCGCGGGAGTCCATACCCGTGGGGTATCGTCCAGCGGAAACGTCGAACGTTCCCATCGCCGTGTTCGGCGGCAACACCACGTTCATCCTCTACGGCGAGCATACGGGCCGCGTGATCATGCTTGGCAATCCGAACAGCGCGTACGCGGGATGCACCGGCGTATGGAGGACCGCCGACCCGATGCCCGCCGCATAGCTTCGGGACCCTGGCTCAGGCGGTTGCACTGTCTTGCAGTGACCCCACGGGTCACAGCGCGTATGAGACGGTCATGCCGAACGCGTTCGTGCCCTGCGTGCCGCCCTGATTGGCGTAGGTCATGGTTCCGTTCGCGTTTACGTTGATGATCTTCTGGTTCGCGCCGTCGCGTCCGCCAAATGAGAAATTCAAATCCATTGGAGGACGCCAGCTTTCAGGCAGGGTTCCGAAATTGCCGGTGTTCCAGGAGCCGGACGCCGACGACTTCCAGTCGATGCGCAACGTGACGAGCGAGCCGGACCTATAGCCTTTGACGGTGCCGTAATTGCCACTGATGAGGGTCGTGACATCGGTGCGGGTTAGGGAAAACTATTGCCTGTTCCAGATTGCGATCCAGCTGCCGAATATCGCAACCCTCCCGCACCAGCGGTTGTCTTTGGTGTTCCACAGGCGGAAGCGTATCTGGTTTACGTCGCTGGTATCCCAACGTTGTGCGGTGTACTCGCCGGCCTGGTCGAAACCAGTGCCGAACGGCCCAATCGTGTAGGCCGCGTAATCGGCTTTCTTCCCGTTTGGGGATTGGACGTTGATGTAGAATGTGCCGTCATCATTCGTGGTGACGGTATGGCCTCCGCACAGAATATACGGCATTCGGGTTAGGGAAAGCTACGCGGTAATCCAACAGCCGGATATACCGACGAATCGGCCGGTATATCCGGTGCCGTTCAACACCATTTTCCCCTCCGGCGTGCCGTAAAGGTAGAAACTGGTCGCGCCGCCGTTGTCGGTGCCGCGCATGACCGCGCGGGAATCGCCGGACGGTCTGAACCCCTCCGGGATTGTCTCGCTGACGGATGTGTTGCCGACCTGATTGAAATTACTTGTCAGCGTGATATACGCGCAGGCGGTGACAATACGGCCGACACGAACCAGAGTGATATACCTGTCGGAATACGGCATCCTGACTTGGCCCGTGACAGGGGTTAGGGAAAGCTAGTTCCATATCGCAACCCATGAGAATCTTGCAGGCCATCTTGTGCCGAACTCTCCAGTACGGGTGTTCATCAATCGCATTTGTGCCGAGTCCACACCATTCTCCCAAATGGTTATGGCCAAGCCTCGCATGTCGTCCGAGGGCCACGGCCCGGGGGTGGCGACAATTACGTCAGGAGCCTTGCCGTTGGGAGATTGGTAGGAGATGACGCAAATGCCGTTCTCGTTGGAACTCCCAATGAACACGCCTGATTGGACGGACGTGGGCAGTGGGGTTAGGGAATCCCACACGTCGCTCATCGGCTTCAACACGTTGAACAATGCGACTGGTGTGCCGATGGTGATGCCGTCCAGCGGGATGCGGTACAAGGGCATGTCGTAGGTGGTGCCCCCGTCCAACGGGCTGGTGGTGTTCACGGCGGGGTCGGTGGGCGTGCCCGTGGTGGGCGTGCCCCTGACCACGACCAGTTTCGCGCTCTCGATGTTCTGCGAGCCCTTCGCATAGCGGCATACGATCAGGTCGTTGCGTTTCTGACCCTGCGACCCGTTGGTGACGATCAGGTCCTCGGGCGTGCCCTGGCTGACGTGACGGCCCTGCATGACCAGCTCGCCCGTGCCGATGGTCACCTTGTTCGCCGAAACGACCGTGATCTTGAACTTGTCATGCACGTCGAGCACATAATCATCCAAGCCGAGGATTCCGGCGTTGAGGCCTGCGGCCTGTTCGGCGGTGGCATGTGCCTTTCCCGCGTGTCCGGTTACGAGTTCAACCATTCTGCTTGCCTCCGTTCTGCATCCAACTGTCGAAACTGTTGTCAAAATCCTTGAGCTTGTTCACGTAGTCCTTGTAATCCTGCTCGCAGAACAGGTAGTCGTGGCCAGTGCCGCTGGCATCCAGTCGGTTGACGTTGTACCACGTCTTGATGTCCGGGTCGGTCGTGTCCTTGTACCATTTGTTTTTGCCGCAACGGTCGCATTGCATGACCGTCGCATTATCGATACGCGCCATAATCGGCTCCTTACTGTTTACTCGGCCTCATAGTCGACGGACATCACACCGCCCGAGACCTTGACGATTTTCTTGCTGATAGCCGCGTTGACGGTGATGCCGGTGAGATTGTCGCGCGCCGTCACGGTGTCGCCCACGTCGAACACCACGTTCGCGTCGTCACGGACGGTGACCTTCACGTCACCCTCGGATTGCAGTTCCTGCAACTTCTCACGTGTCTTCTGATTCAGCTCGGCGGTTTCGGCGTTGCTGTAGTCGTAGACCTGCGCGATCTCGTCCACGCCCTTGAGCGACTGGGATTGGCTGACATTGCCTTTGGCGTCCGCATACCAGTGGACGACGGTTCTCGCGGCCAAATCGCCCTTGCCCAGGCCGATGAGATGATTCGGTTTCCTCCACGTGCGGGTCGCGTCGAAATCGATGAGGTCACTGTCAATCGCATCGCCGTAATGCGCAACCGGCTCAGCCCAAATGTTGACCCGGCCAGACGCATAGGCAAGCCTGAGCTTCAGCCCGCTGGCCTCGCACATCTTCCTCAAACCCGTATAGCAGTCCGTGTAGCGGTCGAACCGGTAGCTTTTGATGGTCTGCGCGCCGGCAGTGGGCGAGTCCACCGCGTCGAACACGCCGTCAAGGCCGACGCGACTGATGAGCGAGCCGATGACCGTGCTGGCCGTGCCGCTCACGGTGAGATAATCCTTGCCCTTATCAGGCTCCAAAATCTTGTTCGCCAACATGCCGTGCCACGTGCGACCGCCGTAGGTGAGGGTGCTGCGGCCGTCCTTCAGCGAGTCCTTCAGGGAGTCCACGACGCCCCCGCATTCGCCGCCGTCGAAATACACGTAGCTACCGGCATCGATGAGCCGGTCCACGGTCAGTTCGAAATCGTTCTCGTCCGCGCCCCACGCGGCGTCGAGCGTGAAGTCCTCAAGGCTGGCTTGGTCCACGTGGCTCGCATCGGTGACGATCAGTTCCGCCATGGTGGCTCGCTTTCCTCCTGATAGACGGTCAAATCGACGCCGAAGCCGCTCCACTGCACGATGGAATCGCCAGCCGGTATCGGCTGGAAGATGTATTCGCCCCCGTTGAGACCGGTTCCGCGCCGGCCCTTGTCGAACACGTTGGTCTCGTCGCCGTTCTCGGCGGTCATGACGATGGTGCGACGGCCTGCAATCGAGGTGACGGTCACGTAGGAGCCCGAGGGTATGTCCATGTCGAGCGCGTACGTGTTGCCGCCCAACGTGAGTTGCGGGTTCGACACCGGTCCGAATATCACCATCTGGAACGGCATGGCAGTGGGCATGGGATTCGAGGCCACCGCATTCCTCGTGGTCGCCAGATAATCATGCGGATAATCATGCGGATAGTCGAGGTCCAGTCCGGGCGTGAGCGCGTCGCTCCAGAAGTGCTGCGATTCCCCGGCCTTACGCCAGATGCCGTCAAGCATGACCACGGTGAGCTTCTGCTGGATTATCACCGGCGTGATGGTCTGCGGCTCCGCCTTGACCACGTAGGCGCGAGTCGTCCAGCCGTCAGCATCAAACATGCCCGGCGTTCCTGCGGCAACGTCGGCATCGAACAGGCGGCGCGTCGAATCCACCTTCTCGGGGCAGCGGACATAGGTTAGGTCAAGCTCGGCCTCGCGCGCCGTACGACTTACTCCGGTCAGACTCCGGTATCCGATGGTGTGCGACCATTCGCGACCGCGCAGCCCATCCGCCGTCTGGGCCCAGGTATCGGGCCCTTCCAGTGGGATCGTCTCACCGGTCGAGGCGCATATATAACTAAGCGATCGCATTGCGTATCACCCTTCCGAGTTCACGACCATCCACCTCGATGCCAAGCTTCTCCATAATCAGCGGCATATCCGCGTGCAGTGCGCGCAGCTCCGATAGGAGTTCGCCGAGTAGTTCGCCGGACTGGTTCTGGTATGTGCCGTTCGCGGTGCCTGTGCCGACGCTAGGGCGTGGCGTGTCCATGCCATGCATGAGTTCCATGCTGGCCGGGCTGATCGCGGCGCGGGTGGCGTCCACGAGGCCGGCCCGGCGTTGGAGCATACCCTCGGCCAGACCGTCGATGATGCTTTGGCCGGAGTAGAGGGTCCAGCCGTGGCCGCTGAACGGGCCTTCCTTCGCCGGGGAGTGCGGGAACAGTTTCGAGATGGCCTCCATCGCGTTGGATGCGGCGTCAACGGCGGCGCTGATGCCGTTCCTGATGCCTTGGGCGAGACCGTCCATGATGCTGCGGCCGGATGAGAGGAGCCACGAGCCCGCGTTGGAGAACAGGCTTTGTATGCGTCCGGGCAGGCTCTGCAATGTGCCGGTGATACCTTGCAGGAACTGGTTGCCGGCGTTGCGTGCGCCCGCCCCCATCTGTCCGCCCCATGCCTGCACGCTGCTTATCGCGCCGGTCAGCCATTGCCAGATTCGTCCGGGCAGCGACTGGAGCCATTGGCCAAGCCCGGTCAGGAACTGGCTTCCCGCGTCTCCGGCCTGCGCCATCATCTGGCTTCCCCATGCCTGCACGTTCTGGATGGTTTGAGTCAGCCATGTCCAGATTTGTGACGGCAGCTGCTGTATCCAGTTCGATAGGTTCGTCACGAAGTTCTGTCCGGCTTCCATCGCCTTGGAACCCAGTTGTTGGGCGAACGCGATGGGGAGCATGATGGCGTAGCCGAGCCAGTAGCCGATGGTCTGCGGCAGCTGCTGGAACCATTGGCCGATGTTGGTCAGGAACTGGCTCCCCGCGTCCATGGCCTTCTGCGGCAATGATTGGAACCATTGTCCGATTTCGTCGAGCTTGGCCTTCACCGGTTCCACGAACGTGGCCGTGAAGTCGTTGACGGCGGTGGCTCCGGCGTCGCCGGAGAAGAAGCTGAACAGGCTGCCGGCCATGTCGGCCAGCGAGCCCATCGGGTCGAGCAGGAAGCCGATCACCTGGCCGAGGATGGGGAACTTCTCGTTGAGCCAGTCGATGCCGTCGGCGAGTTTGCCGGCCGCCGACGCGATGCCGTCCAACACTCCGGCGACGGTCTCGACCACATTGGCGACCGCCCCGATGTACGCGGCGAATCCTTTCGCGGCGGCGGCGGCCGTGTCGAGCCCGTCACCCGCCCCTTCGGCGGACTTCTTGCCGCCGTCCAACGCCTTGGCGAGCCGTTTCAATGAGCCGAGGGCGTCGCCGAGCGCGGAGAATATGCGTTCGAGCGCGTCCATCCACGTGTCCAATGCGCCGCTGTCGGAGAGAGTGTCGGTGAATTTTTTCACCCATTCGGCCACGCGTTTGAGCTGGTCGGCCATCTTCTGCACGAGGTCGGCCGCGACCTTGATAACCGCACCCAGCAGTTCCGCGGAGCCCTTGGCCGAGTCGAAGCGGCCGGCCGCTGATTCGGCCATGTCGCCGGCACCACGGAAGGCGTCAGCGACGTCGCCGATAGCGTCGAACAGGCTGCCCAACGCGCCGGCAAGCTGCTGCACGGCCCCGGTGTCTTTCAGTGCGGCGATGAACTTGCTCCACCATTCGACGGTGTCGGCCACCCAGTCCGCGAAGTCGGAGAACACCGTGCCCACGTATTTGAGCACGTCCTCGATGGCGGAGACTATCGCGCCGTCCGGCACGAGGCCCTTGAACGACCCGGCGATGCGGTCTACCGCCTCGGTGACGCGGCTGCGCGCGGATTCGAACGCCGTGGAGATGGTGTCCTTGAACCGGGTTATCGCGCCGGTCTTGTCGAGCTTGTCGTACAGGCCCGTGATCCACTTGCCCGCTTCGGAGAACTTCTTCTTCACGTCCGTGACCATGCCGGCGGCCGCGTCGCCCACCTTGCCGAACTGGGAGCTGAACCTGTTGATCGCGCCGGCGATGTTCTCCACTCCGACGGCATCGATGACCTTCTGCACGGCCTTGGCGACGCGGTTCTTCACGTTCTCCATGGCCGTGCCGATGCCCTGCGTCGCGTCCTTGGCCTGCTGTGCGAACGAGGCGTATTTGCCGAAACCGTTCTGGTTGAGGTCCATGACGGCCTTGTTGAAGTCGTCGAAGCTGAACTTGCCGCTTTTCATGGCCTCGTACAGGTCATTCGCATTATGTCCCGCGCCCATCATGGCTTCGGCGACCTGATTGAGCTGGCCGGGCATGGCCGCCTGGATGCTGCGCCACGCCTGCATGTCCACCTTGCCGGCGGAGAGCATCTGCGTGTACTGGGTGAGCGCGTTCTCCTGCTCCATGGTCGAAGCGCCGCCGGCGAGCATGGCGTTGTTGAACGCCAAAGCGATGTCGGTGGCCTCGTCGAGGTTCGAGGTCAGTGGGGCGAGCTGCTGGACCATGCCGGTCATGGCCGAGCTGGTGGTGGGCAGACCGTCGAGCGCGTTCGTGATCTTCCTGATTGAGGCGGCCGCGTCCTCTGAACTGTACCCGAGGTTTTTCATGACCTTCGGGAAGTTGTTCATCTGGTCGGCGCGGTCGATTGCGCTGCCGAGGCTTGACGTGACGACGGACGCGACCTTGCTGAACACGTTGGACGTGATGCCGGCCACGGCTCCGACCTTGGAGGCGAATCCGACGGACAGTCCCTGGCCGATGCTCTGGCCGGTCTTACTGCCGGTGGTTTTGGATGCGTCGCCGAACGCTTTTTCAATGGCCTTGCCGACGCCTTCCATGGAGGGGACGATGGGCACGTATGCGGTGGCGAGATTATAGGCCATTGTTTCGCCTTCCTCTGTTCGGTTGTCCGGTCTGCGGCCGGTTCTCCACACGGTTCACGGTCGTGAACCGTTGGCTCATGAATCGGTCGAGCTGTTCGACGCTCATGCCCACGGCCTTGATGGTGCGCGTGCGACGGATGGTGTTGCCATCGGGTTCGGGGTTCTCTGATCCGGCTTCCATGGCCGGGCCGGTTGCTTCCGGCGTGGCGTGGGGTTGGCCGGGGCGTGGCAGCGGCCGGGGTTGCGGGCCGCGTTTCCTCGGGTCGCCGTTTGCCCAGATCCACTGGTTCATCTGTTCGATGCGCAGCACGGCCAGATACTGGTCGAACGTCCACGCGCGCGGCGTGTCCAACGTCTGCCAGACGAGTGAGCCTGCGGGGAGGTTCGCGGCCAGTGCGGCCGTCTCCGACGGGCCCAGGTCGTACACGCCGAGCCCGTACTCCCTTCTCATGTCCGCCGCCAACTGGTCGGGGCAGCGGTCGAGAAGGAGCACGAGCGTCATGAGTTTGGGAAAGCCTTACCCATCTCCTCGAACAGCTCGGTCAGGAAGGTGCCCATGGTTTCGCCGTCGATGCGCCCGTCAGCCCCTCGCAATCCGTTCTTGACCTTGTCGTATGAGTCGCCGAGAAGTCGGCGTAGGAATGGGATGATTTGCAAGGCGTTACCCTTCGGGTCGGCTTGAAGGTCGTAGAGCGATTCCATGAACTCCCAATCGTCCAAAACCTTCGGGTCGATACCGATATCGATTCCACGGACGTTGACACGGCGAACCGTATTCTTGGACTGCTTGTGGTCCTGTGGTCGTCCTGCAATCTGGCTGACATTGGCGCGGCGGTGGTTTCGGTTGCGTGACATTGACGTTCTCCTCGAAGAAAAAAAATCTCTCCTTGACGGTTAAAAAAGAATTCCCCTCGCGGCAAGGAGAGAATGAAGGAATCCGCGAGGGGACGTGTTGGCTAGTCGAGCCGGTGGATGCGCGGGGTCAGGTCGATGTCCACGGTCTTCCCTTCGGCGACGAACACGCTGACGGTGTAGGTGCCTGTTTCGAGCTTGATGGACGGATTGCCCAGTGAGTCGTGAACGCTGATACTGCCGCCGAACTGGACTCCGTAATTCCAGCCGTTGCTGTTGTCGCACGTGAGCATGTAGGTGCCCGCGTCCAGTCGCACGGATACGTTGATTTGCGCCCACGCGGTCGTCGTGCCCTTCACGTGCACGGTGTGCCCGTCCCTGCTGGTGAACGTGACGCCGTTCATGGTATAGGGCAACAGGGAAGCGAACGAGGGCACGAGGTTCGCTAGCTCATAGCCCCCCCCCCTCAAGGCTTGTGACATCGGGTTTCATCCACTCGTGCGCGGTGTTCCCGAGTTCGAGTTGGATTTTCAGGTTGCCCGACACGCTGCCGGCCGTGACGCCGCCACGCAAGATGCGCAGCTCGACGCGTGTGGTCCCCTTGGGGATGGTGACCACGGTGTTGTTTTTCCCCTGATAGACGCCGCCGAGGCTATTCGCGTTGGCGTAGATGCCGATGATCAGGTTTCCGGGCACATCGCCCGTGTAGGAGATGATGAGAGGCACGCCAACGATGCCTTCGGGCACGTCGAACTTCCAGCGCACGCCCTTGTTCAATGGCACCGATTCGGTGCCGCTGCTGAAATCAAGCGACCCGTCCTGCGCCACGGTGACGGTCAGACCGTTGCCCGACGCGGGACCGTAGGCGAGCAGGTTACGGGATTTGACCGTGACCGGCACCTTTTTGCTGATGTTCGGATTGGTTGTCGACTTGATGGCGATTGTGGTGGTTCCGGGTTCCACACCGGTGACGCTTACCCCACCACTAAATACTTCATCAGCCATGGTTCACTCCTTTTCGAGAGATCGATGCGATGGACTTGTCAGCGACAGTCGCGGTCACCGTCTGGTCCGCGCCCTCCGGCAGCACCTTGACGTCGAGGCCCGCGGTCTCGCCGACCCTGAGTGTCAACGACTCGGGCGTGACCTGGATGCCGGTGGGTTTGGACGGCAGCGGGGCCGGCAGCACGGCCTCGCCCTTCGCACGCGCATACGAGCCATTGACCGTGCAATCCACAACAGTGACCACCTGACCGGTCTTGCCGTTTACCTGACCGTCCAAGGGGAACACGGTCCAACCGAACGCGAGGTCTACCACCGTGGCGCTTTCAACAACCGGTTTCGCGTCCGCGCTGGTTATCTTGTATCGACGCTGAAGGCCTGATGCTGGAGCCTCCGACACATTGACCTGCTGGCCCCCTTCACGGGCCGAGACAGTCACAGTCAGAGGCGTCAGCCTTTTGGGATACCGATATATTCGATGGAGGTGACACCATCGCCCATGTCGTTCGCGTTCACAGTGAGGTCATAGCCGAGCACGTCGCTCGAATGCATCTGGCGGTCGCCGAATTCGGAACGGGTTGCGGAACCGATGACGGTACGGTCCTTCACGTTGCCGGTTGCAACGATCTCGAACACGAGCGAGACCGGTGTATCGTCGGGTATCTGATGCTTGATGACCATGCTCTTGTCCTTGCCGGTCACCGCGTCGTTGCCGTAGCGCATCTGCGCCGCTGCCTTGCGCAGGAACTCGATGAGCACGAACTGGTAGCTTTCGGAGTAGCTGGAGACGACTTTCATCACGGTCGTACCGTTCGCGTCCTTGACTTCGGCGGTGTCGGTGTCGGTCGCGTTCTTGATGCCGTCCGCGCTGAGGTAGCCGATGAGCTGGAAAGCGGGGTCGAGCTCGCTTTCCGAATCGGTGGGCAATGCGGTGCCGACGGGTGCCGCGTACGCGTAGCCGCCGACCTTGAACTTGCCGAACGACACGTTTGTGGGATCGTTCTTCGTTGTTGTTTCATTAGCCATGATTAGGCCCTTTCTGGAAATGATGCTCATTCGTCGGTCTTGACGGTGAGCTGGATGAGTATCTGGTAGCGTGGCCGTCCGTCCGGCATGGGGAAGTCGGTCAGGCCGGTGATATCCCAATCGGCCACCTCGGGCAGTTCAACGATGCGTTTCAACCGTGGCAGCACGAGACGCTGTGCCACGTCCGAAGCCTCCCAGCGTGAAGCGGCCCACACCTGCACAGCGATCAATGGTCTCGACACGAACCGGCCTTCCGAACCTCCCGTGCGTTCCACGGTGACGAACGGGATACGGTTCGTGGCGCTGGATTCGGCGGGAACCTCGAAGCTCGCGGGATAATCCTTGAGTTCGGGTGCCGCGTTGAGCCAGTCCATGACCAGCTTCTCCGCGTTCATCAGCCGCCTCCCAACGCCTTGGCGAGCGTGTCGCGCACGGCGTTATCGATGCGCGCGGCGAGATTATCCGTATGCACGAGCACCGTCGCGCCCTTCTCGTTCGCCCGCGGGCCCTCCGCCGTGTACGACGGCTGCCCCGCGTGAGTCGGCGCGGCCATGGAGTTGGCGCGGGCCGCGATCTTCTGTGCCTCCGACAAGGCGGCGCGAGCGCCCTCGTTGCGCCTGTACGCCTGGAATGCCGGATAATGCAGTTTCACCCGTTTCATGCACTATCCCTCCGCGTCGGTGACTTCGACCGTGAGATTCCATGCAGTCGGCTTCATGCCGCCGCCCAATGGCCTCGGGTCTCCGATCACCTCGTAGTCATGTGAATTGATGCGCACACTCGCCCCGCGCAGACTCCGGTATGCGTAGCTGCGGGGGAAGAGGCAGGTGAATGCAACGGTCACGCCGTCAGGTCGAATCGAGTCGGTGGCGTTGCTCATCGCGCCTGGTGAGACGAGCACGTTGTCCACCGACTCGATATCGACCTTCGTGACTGGCGAGCCGCCGGGGTCGGTCTCGCCGGTCGGCGTGTAGCGCACCACTTTCACGGTCTCGCCCCTCATGACGCCTCCCCGTTTGACAGGTCGATGCTGTAGAAGCGTTGGCCGGTGAGCCTGAGCGCCTTCTTCTGCCCTTTGGACAGGTAGAATTCGCCGCGAGGGTTCGCGAATGTCATGGACTGGGTAAAATTGCCCGCCGTGAGGCTGAGATTGCTGGCACCGGTGGTGTCGAAACCAGCGCCCTCGGTCTGCATGTCGGATGAGATCGCGTCCTTGGCGAGCTCGCAGGCGATGCGTTCAAGCGTCGCCTGCGATATGTTCCGCCAATCCGGGCATTGTTCGCGGAGGAACTGCGAGGCATCGGCCAGACGCTGATCCACATAATCGGGGTCGTCCGGCATCTGCTTCCAGCGTTTGGCCAATTCCAAATGCGTGGCAAATGGGTTTTCTTCCGTTTCATCGACCATGACGGCCTCCTTAATGTCAGAATGCGATGATGCCGAAGCCGCGTGCTGCGGCCAGCAGCATGTCCGCCTGCGCCCGTTCCGCGTCGGTGAGAGGATGCCACCGGGCTTCCAGATCCTCGTGAGGGGCGAACACGGTATTGTCAGTCATCGGACACCACCGTGGCGATGGACTTGTCAGCGACAGTCGCGGTCATCGTCTGGTCTGCGCCCTCCGGCAGGACACGTACCGTCACATTGGTTGTTTCGCCGGCTCGAACGGTGACGGTTTCAGGACTGGTCTCGATGGATTGGGGTGCCGGCGTCACACTTTTGGGGCTGCGATCACGAAGGCGGGGAAGCGCTTCGTCTTGTCGGGCTGCACGTCGTTGATGGGGTTGGCGATTTGGAAGCCGACGCGGAACACGACTCGCATGGCGACGCAATCCTGCTGGGCGAGGTTCAGAATCACCTTGCCGTTATCGTCCGAGATAACCGACTGGTCAAGCATCTTGTAGGTGATGTCCTGACGGATGCCGACCACGAAGTTCGACCAGTCCGCGCCGAGCAGCACGGCCTTGGTGGAATCCCACGCGCCGTTGTCGACCTCGTTGAGACCGAAGCCGTACAGGGTGGACGGGGCCCCCGAGGCGAGGGACGGCACGTAGATCGGGCTGCCGTTGGTGTTACGCAGGCCGATAAGCTCCCAGTTCAGGCCCGGCTTGCCGGCGAAGCCGTTCATGGCGAAGCCCTGTTCGGCGAGCTTCTGACCCATGCTGGCAACGTCCTTGGCGAGATCCTTGCCCTGGGTGAACGTGTTGCCCGCCGCGATGGCCTGCGGGATGATGCCGTCCGGGAAGCTGGACGGCTTGTCCACGCCGAAAAGGGTCGCCTGATCCAGCTTGTAGCCGAGCGCGGAAGCCAGACGCGGCATGACCTCCGGCCAGATGGGGATGCCAGAATCCGCGATGACGGCCTCCGGGATGGGCACGATGGCCGCAAGCTCCTCGGCCGTGATGCTCAGGCCCGACCACTTCATCTTCGTGGTCTGCTTCAGGCCGGTATCGCCGCCCACCCAGTAGGCGATCGGCTTGGAGTCAAGCACCGGCTGCGTGCGCGTGCGGGTGCTCATGCGAATCTGACGCATACGGGTCAGGGACACACTCGACTTGGGGGCGTCCTGGATAATCTGGGTGGCGTATTCGGTGGGGATGAGTCCGCCGCCGAGGTCGCCGCTGGTGATGATGGAGTTCACGTTGGAAGTCATCGTCATACCTTCTTTCTATGAGGTGGATTATTTGCGTTTCTGCTTGAGGAACTGATCGCGAAGCCAATCGCCGGATGTGTCGGATGGCGCGGGCGGCTGGTTGGATTCGGAGGAGGCGTGCACCTTCGGCTTGGTCTTCTCGGCGATGTAGTCGGCGAGCGCCTTGCCGTTGGCTTGCATTTCTTCGAGGGTGGAGCCGTGGAGCAGTGCGATGGGCACGCCGGTTTCCTTGGAGACCTGCGTCTTCCATTCGTTCTGCTGTTTTTCCGCCTCGTAGGCGGCGTTCTTGGCTTCAAGCTCTTTGATGTGCTTGGCTGTCTTTTCGGCTTCGGACAGTTGGGCCTCCTTGAGCTGTTGCAGTTCGTCGGCGGCTGTCTTGTTGTCCTTGGCGCGTTTCTCCCATTCGCGGGAATGGGCGACGGCCTCCTTGTATTTGGCCTCGTAGTCGATTTCGGGCGGCTTCGCTCCGTTCTCGGTCGATGCCGCCTGCTGGTTGCCGTTGGCCTCTTCGGTCATGGTTCCTCCTAGTGGGTTGGGCCCGTTTCGGGCATAAAAAACCACCCGTGCGGGTGGTTGGGGAAAATCTCAGTTCGAGTGCGACGGTCGTGGCACCCCGTAGCCGTCCTTGTAACGGTCGGGGTAGAGTCGGCGCATCACATAGGTGATCGTGTTCGGGTCGTTGGGATTGTCGGGATTGCCTTTTGTGGTGGCCTTTATCATCCGATAGGTGTCGTCGTTCAGGCCGCCGTTCTCGATGAGGCTGCGGGCGTGCATGTATTCCGAGTACATGCGGTCAGGGTCATAACCCTCGATGTGAGCTTGGTCCCTGTCCCATTCGGGCACGATCTGGCAGTCGCAGTCGTCGTGGAACAGTCTGAACGAGCCTTTGACGTATTTCGCGGTCTTCTCGCTGCGGTACACCCAGCCGCGCGAGCAGAGCATCGTGCAGAACGCGCACGTCTTCGCGCCTCTCGGCACACGCGCGTACCGGGGTTCGGACGGGTCGTGCTCGCACAGGCGTGCAACGGTTTCACGCCCCGAATACATGACCCAGCGTTGCATCGCGCCGACCAGAAACGCCTGCATGGTCTGCGGGTCCGTCCACAGGCGGCCGGCCTGCCAGCGTATCGTCTTGTCGATGCCATCACCGGGAAACGAGTCGGACAGGTCGTACTCCCACGGGTCGGGCACCGATTCGCCACGGACGCGCATATACCATTCATAGGCGGCCTGCGCCGCGAGGTCGCCGTATTTGACGACCAGTTGCGGCACGTAGTCGAGCAGCATGTCACGCTGCCATTCAGGGCTGAGCTGTTGCAGCGTCTCCCACAGTTTCGCCAGATCGCGGCGTGCCAGTTCCACCGCCCGAGCTTGGCTGGCTTGCAGCTGTTCCAGTTGCCGGTTGTCCGTCATCCTTATTGCCTCCGTTCACGAGGGAGTCAAGCACGCTGCGGGTCTCGGCCTTGCGCTTGTCGACCAACAGGCGTGTGATATCGGAATCCGTGTAGCCGAGCTTCTCCAACACCACGTCGGAGTTGGCGAGCCATGGAATGGCCGTCACCTGCTTCACGATGGCATCGGAGAGCGCGGCCTGCGATGGGCGTTCGGGGTCACGCCAGTTGACCTGCAACCGATTGAGCTCGTCGCTGTCCTCGCTGGTGCCGTTGAGGATGGCGATGTCCCTCGCGGCCTTGCGTAGCTGCACGCCGATGGCGCGGCAGGCGTTCTTCGCCTCGATGACAAGTTCGCTTTCCGCCGCCATGATCGCTTCCGAAGAAGAAGGGCCGGAATCCGTCATCACGCCGAACTGGCTGAGCGGCACGCCGGTCGCGCCGCTCATGCGTGCCGCGAGGGCGCGAAGCATGTCGGTGTGCGGCTGCATGGTCATCTGCGTGAACTGGCCGATGACGGGCGCTTGGCCGTCCTCGTTGAGGCTGATGTTGAGCATCTTCGAGATGGTGGCTTCCCAGCCGGTCAGCTTCCTGCCGTTCTTGTCCTCGGGCGGCTCGTCCGCGCCGATGAGGTAACGTTGCGGGCTCGAATAGAATTCGGCGCTTACCTCCATGCGCAGCATGGTGCGCACCGCCGTGTCGGTGATGCTCATGACCTCACGGCTGATGCGCGAGCGGCCAAAGGGGCGGTTCAGGTCCTGATGGTAGGGGATCAGGTACACAGGCACATGATCCATGTACGTGTTACATGGAGCGTCCGCATGATAGCGGCCTGATTGCGTGCGGCGGATGCAAATCGTGTAGCCGGGCATGTAGAGCATGAGCTCGGAAGGCACGATGGTGTTCGCCTGCGCGTACTGTGAGCGGTCGATATCGGTTATCGACAACGCCGCCGACAGGCCGCGACGGGCGTAATCCCACAGGCCGGTCTCATAGAGCGCGCTACGGAACGACACGGACACCTTCGAGCGCAGACCATCCTCGGGTTCCGCGCTGCGCACGTTCAGGAACGAGCATGAGTGAATGAGCGCGCTGCGGATGGCCTGCGGCAATTCCACGTCGAAGTCGTTGTCTGAAAGAATCGAATCCAAACCCAACGGATCGCGGCTGTCGTCGCCGACTCCGACGAAACCATCGAACACGATGCGGTCGGCCAAAGCGTCCACCGATTTCTGCGGCCAGCCCACGACCTCGCTTATCCCCGCCATGCTGTCCGGCACGGCGATGGACAGATTCTTAAGCTCGTTGCGCCCGTCGTAGTATTTGGTGCGCAAAAGGTTACGTTCGAGCTTCTGGGACCATTGACGTATCATCAAATCCCACGGTTCTCGGCACTCGTCGGGCAGATTATCGACCTGCACGTTTTCAAGACTGGGAATCTGCATCAGAATGCCACCGCCTTCGCTCTTCTTCCCGGATGACGTTTGGAAGTCTTGACGTTCCAATACGCGAGAGCCACCGCTTCCACGGGACTCACGTCGATGTTCTCCATGGACGGCTCGTAGCCGAACCCGTCGCCGATTTTCCTGTGCTTCGCATGACCCACCGCCTCGTCAAGCAGAGGCTGGCCGAAATGGGTAAGCCCATGGTCGTTCACGGCCTGTTCGAGCATCGAACAAGCGTCCGCCACGTCGGAAGGGCGCGGCACCACGATCACTCTTTTCGACACGCCCTTGTCGATGAGGCTGTTGACCAGGGTGGGGGCTCCCACGCGCCCGTCGATGATGATGCCGATGGCGTTGCGCCATCGTTCCGCACCGTTCTTCTCGGCGGTCAGCCAGTCGGCCAGCCAGCCGGTGCCGCCGCGCATGCTGCGCGAGGCGATGACCTCCACGTGCGGCAATTCACTCGACTTGCGGGGCGGGCGCACGCACGCCACGAGGGTGACGTTCGCGCCGTCCGCGCTGAACTTGACCGCATACGAGTTGTAGCCATCCATGCAGGGCTTGTCGGTCTTGCACTTGGCCCACTCGTCAACATCGATATCGGACAGCGCGCCGGCCTGATCGTTCCACCAGCCGAGACGTTCGCGGGCGAAACCGTCCGGCGTCATCTTCTCCGACTCGGAAACGACCACGCTTTTCAACAGGCGGGTGCCGAGCGATGGATTGTACCGGTACCAGCGTTGCTGGTCGTGCACGTCGCCGATCTCGGTCGCCGCCCATTCGAACCAGCACAGGTTCTTCGGCGGCTTGTCGCGATGCGCGTTGCGGCGCATGCGCGCGAACACCGTGCCCGGCGAAGTCGGCGGGGTCGGCGTGCCCGTGTAGATGGTCAACGGATTGCCCGAGGGTGCCGACGAGATGGCGGGCTGTATGGCCTCCATCTGCTCGTCGGTCAGCTCCTGCGCCTCGTCGCACACCAGCACGTCCACCGTGAAGCCACGGCCCGAACTCTTCGAACGGGCGATGAACTCAATGCTGCCACCGTTCTTCAACACGATGGCCTCCTGACCGTTCGTGGCCCGGATATAGGTGACCAACTCCGCCAGTTCGGGGAACTTGCGCGCGTTCTCGAAATAGTATTTCATACGCAGGAAATGCTTGCGGCAGGTCTTCACCTCATGCGCCGTATGCAGAATCTTCATGCCGAGGATCGCGGCAAGGTACAGCTCCGTGAACTCGAGAATCGCGTTCTTGCCGTTCTGACGCGGCACCGCGCACCCGCAATCCGACGCCGCCCATTGCAGCTTCGAATCCGTGGCGAGCCAACCCTCAAGCACGATGCGTTGCCACTTGTCCGGCTTCATATCGTAGCCGGCGGCGAGCGCGCACGCCTCTCCTCCCTCGGACTGCACGTGCTTGGGAACCAGAGCGAAGCTAGGTTCCTGTACGCCTCTTCGTCTTGCCACCCTCGATCACCCTCAGCTTCCGTCGTTCGGCTATCTCATCGAGCGGCGTATGCCGCTCCTGCTTCTGGACTTCCGCCGGCATGATCTGGCTGCGTGCGGCTGGTGTGATGCCGTAATCCTGCAACAGCTTGTTCAGTATGGGCACGCTGGCGAAATTGCCGGAACCCCAGATGTCCGCGTGGATCAGGGCGGCGTTCATGAGGTTGTCCCAGTCGGCCTCCGTCCACGAGTCCGCTCCGGGGGTGGAAGCCAAATGCTCCCACCATCGCACGGTCGCCTCCGGCCACTCGATGCCGTCAGGCAACTGTGGCTGCGTTATCGTGGTCTTGGCCAACTGGATCACCTCGAATCAATGTCTAGGAGCCGCTGGAGCGGCTAGCGCGAGCGGAACCGGCTGCACGAGAGAAATCAAACTCGCCCTGCACGTATCTCGGACGCATGACAATCACCTCCATCGGGAAATCAGGAGCCGGATGAACGGGACGCCACTTTCCCCCGAGCGAGTCGCTTGCCGGTTTTCCAGTCAATACCTCGCTTGGCGAGAATACGACGCGCGGCCCTTACGGCTTCATTATCGGAATTACCCTGCGCCGTTTTCAATGCTTTTTCAACGGAAGAGGGAGGACGTACCGCGCCGGATTGAACCCGAGAACGGTATTCCGCACGTGCGGATTCTCTCTGCGTATGGTAATCAGATGACGCGCGTTGAGCGGCTTTTTGGAATGCCTTCGCTCCGCGGCTGGTGCGAATCTGCCGGTTCGAGCGCATCTTGTCGTCCGCAAAACCGCTTATCGGACTCGACAAGCCACGCTCGGCCAAGAATTCAGATTCAGATTGAACCTTTGTGTGTCGTGCCACGAGATTCTCCAATCACAAGAGACAACAAGATCAGGAGCCGGAGGAACGCGAGCCGCCGCGAGAAAAAGCGCTGCGGATACGACCGGCCACATTACGCACCGCACTACCGGCACGCTGGAACAGGTTTCGCATAATCCACCTCCCTCCAAGCACGAAAATCGGACAGGAAAAAATCAGGAGCCGGAAGAGCGGGAAGCGGTTCTGCTGTTGGCCCGTTTCATCGATAGGATTTTCTTCGCATACGGTTTTCCCGCTTTTGCTGCGCGCTCAAGAGTTGGATCGTGGATGGCCCCGGATTCGACCAATTTGCGGTAATCGGCGAGTGCTTTTCTTTGACGTCGGGATTGTTCCTCGTCCTTAAGTGGATAGTGAAAGTTACCTCTTCGGTCAATGGTGAAATCTGGAGTGACCTTGATACCGCGTTCGGCGGCGTATTCACTGAAGGTCTGGGATTTACGCGCCATGAAAGTCTCTCTTCAATGGAAAAGCCGCCCCATAGGGACGGCTTGAACGAAAATATTGTTACCGGTTCACGATCCGCTCGATCGCGACGCGGAACGGGACGCACTCACACGCAGGGCGGATACACCGCCACCGGATGAACCGGAAGAGCGACGTCCATACCCCGTATAGCGGATATCGTTGGTGCTCGCGTAACGGACTCGCCTCATAACTCGCCTCCCAGCTTCCGAGCGACGGCCATGCCGTCCAGATACTTGTCGCCGAGCTTGCGAAGACCGTACTCGGCGAGGAAAGAGTCTTTATCGTCGCGCAAGGGGAATGCGATGGCGAACCAGTGTTCGGAATCGGTCGGCTCGACAAGCTTTTCCGGGCTGCGAGCCGAAACCAGCGCCTTGTGCAGAGCGGAGAGCTCGGCGAGGCAATCCTTTTCCAGATCATCGGTGTACTTGACGCCGGCGAGCGGGTCGGGCGTCTTCTCCGCGAAACCGAGACCGCCGACGAACCCCACACCGGCACCGAACGCCACGGCAGACGACCTGGCCGGCTTGTACGGGGCAAGCCTGTCGGCGATGTCACGGTACGCATAGATCCGGTGTTCCTCGCCGAAACCAAAACGCTCACGCCACCGCGTCATCTCGGCGGGGGAGGGGAAGCACAGGCACAACCAGAATTCGGTGTCGGTCGCATCCACGAACCGCTTGCGCTCCGCACGGGCACGCTCGCGGTATTCCTTCGCGTTCTCGTCCAGATTCTCCGGCACCGGCTTCACACGCTTGCCCTTGGGTTTTCTCTTCGAAAAATCGAATTTGAAATCACCTGACATGATCCACCTCCAACAAGGGGAACCATTCAAGCAGCGTCGCGTAATCGTCCGGTGCCTTGTCCTTGAGAACCTTGGTGAAACGCTTGTCGATGCCGTCGAACGAACGCCCGAACCACGCATAATCACACGGCAGCTCGATATGATGCCCGCGAATGCAGTCCAATACCTCGCCCTTGAGCCAATCCCCGATAGGACTGACCTTCTTGAGGTTGCGCCGCCAGTACCCGTACTGGACGAACGCGCCGCGACGCTGAATCGAATCGGCGGCGCGCACGCCATCCGCGCACCACGTGCTCTTATCCAAGCCCACGTCGGCGCGGATGAAATCCCACATCTGCTCATACGACGGCTCAGGCAACCGCGCCGCCTCGATATAGCGCAACCGTTCGGGAGCCTGGAACACCGCATTGTTCAACCACCGGTACAGCGACGGGTGCGGATACCTTTTGATTCTGGTCTGGAACTTCTGCTCGAAATAATCCAGCTCCTCGTCCACGAACCTCAAACCGGGCACATAGTACAAATACGCGGGAACGACCTCGATGCCCATATCCCGCATCGCAAGCCACGCGGCTATGGAATCCTTGCCGCACGAAAACGCCAACAACACGGGCCTGCCATCAGCGGCCAGCTTCTCGCGCACCGCCAGACTCGTACCCTGATTGCGGATAACCGTGGTCACTTCGGCCACCTCCTTCCCGTCATGCGAATAAACCGCGAATGCGAATAAAACTCGACACCGGCACGCCGGAAACTCGGCTCCGACGAACGGACGAACACATGCAAACCATGTCCACTGGTCGAAACCTCCGCATAGATCGCTTCGGACAACAGTTCCACCGCCTGCGCGGGCGGGTCAGCGGGGTCCACATGGTCGAAATCCCAGCACGCTAGCCCATCGCCGAGCATGATACCGTAGCCGTCACCGGCTTTGGAACGCATGACCTCCGAATATGATGCCCAGGTATCGGGGTCGGTCGAACTGGCCGGCGACCCATCACACTGGATCGGACGCTTACCGACGGCGCGCACCCAACGGGGCAGCGACTTGAGCACTTGTGGTATCTGATGTCTTTTTCGATAGGCACGGACACGGCAGCGAGTTGAACAAAAGCGTTGCACACTGCCGCCATGAAATTGGACAGAGCCTAAAAATGTCCCGCATTCCTCGCAATTGCTCATTGCCTGTCCGCATCATTAAAGGTCATCAATTCATTGCGCAGCTCGCGAGCGTATGCAGCAGCATCGCTTAAGTTCGAGAACCCGCCTTTCCGATGACGTTTGCCTTTGCTGATGACTTCGACACGATATTTCTGCCTGTCGGCTTCCCAATATACGCCTCGAACGCCAGTTCCACTGTTGCGATTCGCTCCTGTGTGATTTTCATTGTTCTGAGTCGTGGTAGCTAGACGCAAATGATTGGGATTGACGCACGCTCGATTATGGCAGATGTGATCAATCTGCATTGCAGGCGGTATTTCGCCGCGAAACAACATGTACGAGACGCGATAGGCGGCAACTGGTTTCCCGTGGACGCTTAATACGCCATACCCCTTACGGTTGATGGTTGATGTCCATTCCCAGCATCCATTATTCAATGTTTTGATTTTTGAGAGAAATCTCAGCATCTCGCGACGGGTATACTCATCCATATCGACTCCTTATCGGTCGGTCACGCCGCTGGATACGCCAATATCGCAGCGGTATTTTTATTATACCATATCTGTAACGCTTAAATGGCTTTATTTCAACATTTCTCCATTTTTTCTTTGTTGATAAATTCCCTATAACACAGGATTGACCGCGCAGGCAAAAAACTCACAATTGGCTTAGATAGGCGCTAGATGGCGCTTCTGGGCGGCAAAATGGCTAACAAAAAAACCATGCGTACAATCTTCTGTTTTTATCTCGGGGGGACGGCGGCGCTATGACCTGTGGGGAGCCTTGCATGGGAGGGGGAGGGTATGGCCCCCGGTTACCATTGGCGGCTGATTGGGATGGTGTTTTGTGGTTGTTTTTTTGTGTTTTGGTGGCCTGTGGTGTTGGTGGTTATTTTGTTGCTTTTTCTTTGGTTGCAGATTCTGTGTGTGAGTTGTGTGTTGTCATAGCTGGTTGGCGAGCCTCCTCGGCTGTATGGGATGATCTCATCGAGTTCGCAGCTGAGTGGGTGTGGTGTTTTGAGTGTGAGGTCTATGGGCTTGCCGCACAGTGGGCAGATTGGTATTGGTCCTTCGGCCGCGATGTGTCGGGCTTTGCATTTGCGGCGGGCTGCTCCATTTTGGTATCTGCCTGAGCCTGCCTTGTTGCTCATGTTCCCCATCCTGTGTGGTGGTTGGTGGCTTGGGCGAGATTCGAATTCGCGGCAACCCGAGCTTTGCGCTCTGTTGTGATTGCGCCCTAGCAGTCGCTGCTATGGCCGGTTAGGCCTCTACCGTACGCAAGCCGTGGCATACGCGGTTGGCTTCGATCCAACGACCTGCGGTTTTGGAGACCGCTGCTCTACCTGCTGAGCTACGCGCATAGGTGGATATGAGTAAAGCCCCTGAGATGTTTATCCCAGAGGCTTTCACACTTATCCTGATACGGAGTATACCACGGGGTGGATTCACCCTACTCCTGTCTGTGTTTTGTTTTTTCAGGCGGCTTGGATGGTGAGGCGTCCGCCGAGGGCGTGGATTACCTTGGCGATGGTCTGGAAGCTGGGGTTTCCGTCCTTGCTGAGGCTTTTGTAGAGGCTTTCGCGCCCCACGCCCGCGTCCTTGGCGATCTGGGTCATGCCTCGAGCCTTGGCGACGTTGCCGAGTGCGGCCTGCATGAGTGCGGGGTCGTCGTATTCGGCTATGGCGTTGAGGTAGGCGATGATGTCCTGTTCGTTTTCGAGGTATTCGCTGGTGTCGTAGTCGGTGATTTCGGTGCTCATTGCTGCTCCTTGTAGTCGTCGAGTATGGCGTGGGCTTGTTTGATGTCGGTCTGCTGGGTGCTTTTGTCGCCGCCTGCGAGCAGCAGCATGAGCACGTTGCCGCGCGTGGTGAAGTAGACGCGGTATCCGGCTCCGATGTGGAACCGCATCTCGCTGACCGGGCCTCCCACGGGTTTGATGTCGCCGAACGGCCTGCCGGCGAGCTTGCAGGCGTCGAGCCGGGCTTGGATGGCGGCTTTCGCCTCGCGGTTCCTGAGTTTCTTGAACCACTTGCGGTATTCGGCGGTTTGCTTGATTTCCATACCCTTATTGTATCTCACAGGCTACACTATGTCAAGCCGGGCGGCCGCTGGAACCCATCGCCAACGCCAGAATCTCCCGTATGTTGAACTCCCAGTAGCCGTCATCGACCGGCTTGCTGCTGGGCAGCTTGCCGCGGTTGAGCCAGTTGCTGATCTGCTTGCGGCTGACCTCGTACCCGTAGTTGTCCTTGAGCCATTGGCTCATGCCTGCTGGTGTTTTGGTCAGGTGGATTGCCTCGGCCTTGTCTCGGCTTTGCTCGCGCAGCTGTTGCACGTTGATGGGGTTGCCGCATTTGCATAGCAGCAGCGATTCGCCCTTCGCGGCCATGATCTCGCGTCCGCATTCGGGGCAGACGCCGATTATCCGGCGCGTGCGTGGCCTGCGGTCCACGAGCGGTTCGATGCGCTCGCAGGTGTGGATGAGCCATGTCAGCCAATGTCCCGAACGGCTGGCGCGGCATAGGTCGGGCAGTCGTCGTGGCGAGTCCCTGAGCAGGGTCTGCCATCTCGGACGGCTTTCCACGCCGGTTTCGTTCCACATGTCCTGCAAGCCGTCCTCGATCTGGTCGAGCATGTCCTGCGCGTGGAGGTTGATGGGCGCGGGCGCTTCCCCTCCTTGCGGTTTGCCGCCCGCTCCGGGTTCTCCGAGCTTGTAGGCGTGACGGGACACCTGTTGCAGGAGCATCATGTCATGGCGGAGCCGGTGGAGTGTTTTCGCGTACTGGCGGCGGCAGTTCCGGCAGAGCGTCCACGGTGCCTCGACCTGCTGGTTGCCGCAGTATTGGCATGGTTCGGTGGTGATGAACATTGTTTGAAACCCTCCACGTTCCGGCTATCATGGTGCTTGGTGAGCGTGCCCTCCATCTTTTCGGTGGAGGGTTTCGTTTTTTTACGCTGAATTCAGAGCAATGGTTCGATGAATTCGGGCGTGAAATCATCCTTGTGGGGTGCGGGCGTTTCAGGATGGGCGATGATGTACAGCACCTCATCCAATGGCACGCCGAGCAGCTTCGCCGTGTATTCGGGCGTGGCCGCTTTGCTCCGATGCCATTTGAGTATTTCCTCGCGTTTGAGACTGCTTACGCTCATGATTCCTCCTTGAGCGTGGCGACATATGCGATGGCCTTGCGTTCACGATTCGCATACTTCTCGCATTTGCGCTTGAGACGTTTGAGGCTCATGGCGTACAGGAAGTTTCTGAAGTTGCCGTCTTCGCAGATTTTGGCTTGATAACGGCCGTAGTCGCTTCCCGCGCTGATATGCGCGACCAAATGGTCTGTAAGCTGAATCTCGTTCATGCGTTTTCCTTTCGATATGGGTTTGGTGTGTATTCGGGCGGTTCCTCGCCGGGCATGGGGTTCATGTTCTTGAGGGCTTGGATATATCCGTTCTCCCATGCCTGTTCGGCTATCTGCCGGTCGTGTTCGTCTATGGCGGGTTTGAAAGCCGCCAGCAACAGGTCTTCGCTGTATAACTCGCCTTGTTCCCAGACGGAATCGCAAGCCATGCGCAGCAGTTCCCTGAAATCCTCGGGAATATAGTCTGGATGAATTGTTTCGTCGTGTCCGCTCATTGTCCGCCTCCCATTTCCTTCTCTCGCGCCATGATCTCCACGTCGTCGGCGAGCATCCTCAGCACGCCGGCGAGCGTGCCATACGATTCGGCGGTCGGATACACCGTCTTGCTGACATACACGTCCCACCTGTCGGAGCCTTGATGATTGTCGGCCTTGAGGATGATGAGCGGGTCGGCGTCGATGAAACGACCGTTCTTCATGCCCCGCACTTTGAGCATCAGACGTATCGAATCCGCCTGCTCGCTCGTGTTGCCCAAAATATCCAGAGTGCTCATCGTCTGCCTCCCAGACTCTCGCGAATCAGCTTGTATTTCCGGTCGCCGTTGCACATCGCATTCCAACGACGGATGGAAGCGGCGAGTATCCACTCCTTCGTGAGCGTCCACGGCATTTTGGGTCTTTCCCGCATTCCGATAAGACACGTGTACTTGCATTCCCCACATTTGAAAATCAGCGCGGACAGAAGCTGATACGCCTCCCATTTCACCTTGACCTTGCCCCCCGCACTTGGGACACGGGCTAATCCTGTGGAACCTCACCAGACTCACCTCCCTCAAGAGGCGCGTTCAAATCCACCTGTTCGATACGCGCACGCTCCTGTAAGATGTTCGCGTATGTCCCCATCGCGTACAATTGGCTTTCAAGGAGCTGGAAGGAACACGCGGGCGTGAAGTCCAACGTGCCCTCCGCGTAGCCCTCAAGCATGTGCGCCAGCTTGCTGATACGCTCCTGCAATTCTCGATGTTCGCGGATCATCCGCTGCTTGTAATCACTCATTGGTTGTCTCCTTCGGTTTGGTTTTGTAGTCTCGGACGATGCACACGCATCAGTCCATCCTTTCGTCCAACCATTCGATGTCCTCCCAGATCGAGAGCATGACCTGATCGAGAGCGCCCCCACTGCTCAATGCCCATACAGCGCCGTAGTTGGTGCGCTCCCGCACCGCCGTGACATAACCTTTGTCCGGGTAGACGTGGGATTCCGCAATCCAGTGGAACGGGAGCATCCCCTTGCGCAAAATCAAAGTAAAACGACTGTGCTCAACCTTGATGAAGCTCCTCATGTCGCTCATTCCTCCGTTGCCTCCATCGGGTAATTGATGTCCACAAGCAACCGTGTGGAATAGCTGAGCATCTTCACGAGTTTGAACGGCTTCTGCGTCTCCGTGACTCTGAACGGTGGCTCGTACTCCCACCATTCGCTGCCGTCGTATTCTTCGCGGCGCAGGAACCCGCCATCAGTGAACGCCACGACCAGATCGGCGGCTATCTCCTGACTGCCGTATCCGTTGTCGTAATCGATGTCGAGCACCTTTTCGGCCTGACTCCACGGAATTCCCAGCTTCTCGTCGCGGGAGCCTACGAATCGAACGTCATCGGTCGAATGCTCGCTTTGTGAGATCGCACCCTTGGTTTCATCTAAAAGATTCATTCTTCCGTTGCCTTTCCTTGCATTGCCTTGACTGCGAGTCGCATGGCGTCGTAGTATTCGGCCCTCAACGCGCAGTCAGAATCCCATTGAGGGTAAGAGTCGGGCTTCAACGCCTCGTAGAACGCTTTCGCCCCGGCTACGATTTCCTCGTTCGTGGGCCGGCGCGTGGCTCCGGCGATAAAACCGGCCTCGTATTCCTTGCCCTTGGTCGTGTCACGTATTTCCTCGGGGGACAGACGGACACCTCGTCGGAGGACAGCCCACTTCGCCTCACTGCTGATGATGCTCACAGTCGACCTCGTTCCTGGTTGCAGACGAGGCAATCATCCATAGCCTGAGCCAGTTCCTCGTCGGTGATATCGAACGCCGTCGCCACGTTCACCAAGGTTTGCAACACGTCCGCCCACTTGGCCATCAGGTCTCGGCGGGCCGTGGAATCGCCTTTGACCAGACGTTTCCCGGCCTCCACCATCTCCGCCGATTCCTCAAGGGTTTTCAACAGCAGCCACTTGTCGGGCGTGAGATGTCCGAATGATTCGACTGAGGGTAATTTCACGATACGGTTGCTCATGCTTCCTCGATTCCGTCCGGTATGACGGTGTAGTCATACGCGCGAGTGGGAAAGTCCTCCGGCACGTAATTCCAATTAGGGGTTCCGCAATGCAGGCAGAAACGATCTTCGGGGTTCACCTGGTTTTGGCATTGGGGGCAAGAATGCGGAAAAATCGGACTCATACCTCCGCCTCCTTTGTGACGCGGAACCGTTTGTTAATCTCATACCGTCCTGGACCCAGATACTTGATCGAATTGAAGGCTTCCTCGTATGTGTCGTATGCCTGGGTGATAAGGTTGCTGTTTCCCAGCCCCTCAACCACGAAGTAGCTTTCGACATGCGAATCGTCGGGCATCTCACTGGCTTTCTTCCAAGGGTTTGTCGATGCGTCCGCCGGGTCGTACAGCATGACGATTTCCGGATGGTCTAACACGTATTTCGTTCCGGCGTTCCATGCCGGGGCAGCGGCTTGCCGACATATCTCAGTCAGGGACGCGGCGCACATCGCGTCCGCATCCTCCAGTCGGGGGTCATGCGTCCGCTCGTACTCGGCCTTGATGCCGGCTGTGAGTAGGCGCTTTACGTCACGGACTGAAAGGTTCATGCTTCCACCGCCTTAGCAGGGCGGAACGGGCCGGCATTTACCACCTGCACGCTGTCCGTATAGAACCATGGGCGCGTGAAACACCAATCACCGTCGCTAATGCGTATGACATGCACTTTGCCGTCGCACATCGTCCACGTGTTACCGACCCTGTCCAGCCAGAGTCCGTCATGGTCGGGGAGCTTCGGGGTTGGACGCAAAGCGTAGCCGAAGTAGGAACGGTGTGGGTAGAAGGTCGTGTTGATGACTGCTACCGTCAGGGGCTGGAGATTGGACGTAGTGCGTCGCAAGACGGTGTACCGGTTGCCGTCCGTGCCGACGTACACGTCGCCTTCGCGCACGTCCTCGATGTTGTCGATACGCTCGTACTCGGGGTCATCCAACAGTTCAATGGACTCGATGTCCCTGTAGGGGACGAAGCGCTCTGCCCCTCGATTGGCAGAAATGGGCACGACGGAGCCGTTTCTACTGCGCCTAATGTGCCCGGAACAGTCGGTGATTCCTGTAAGCACGGCACCGGCCACAAATGTGACCTTGACGTGCAGGTTTGCCATCTCTTCGCAGGTCTTGCCTTCCCAGAAGGGTTTCTCACTCATTGTCATTCTCCTCCTTTTCGTTGTTTTCGATTGCGTCCAGCAGATCGCATTCGGCGAGCATGAGATGCGCCTGGGCGCGGGTCATTGATTTCAACGTCTTCGCACCGTCAGCGGCCATCCAGCCGAGAGAACTCACCTTCGTCTCGAGCAGGTGGATCTGCGTCGCGAGATCACGCAATCGACCATCAAGCAGCATGGTCATCGGTTTCCTCCTTGTTGAGTCGTGTTTCGATTTCGATGCACAAGTCGAGCGCCGCCGTGAAACCGGCCTGATAGGCGTATAGCGCGGTCTCCGGCCTGCTCATGCCGCCAATCTCCGTGGCCTCCAACAGCCACGCCGTCGCACGCTCCTGCGGGGTCGGGAACTTTTCGGCCATCACGCGCCCCTCAGAATCGAGCCGAGTGAGGCAGCACCCAGCTTCTGGGCACCTGCGAACCGTCTGGCCGTGGAACGTGACTTCGGCTGCGCGGCGGGCAGTTCGAGTGGGTTGCGCATGGTCAACGCCTGCTGCTGCGCCTGCTCCGGGCCGTTGCCGAGCATCCGCTGGCGGCGGTACATCCACGCCTCGTCCGCGGATAGGCCCCGCGCCTCGCATTCGCGCGCTATCTGCGCCTCCGAGGGCTTCGACTCGTTGCGCATCCTGCGCACGATGGCGTTCACATCGCCGGAACCGCACCAGCGACCCGTGCTGTTGTCCGAGTAGAAGCGCTTCACCGCCTCCAAGGCCTCGCCCAGCGTCATGTCCGCGCGAAGCTCCTCGTGGAACGTGCGCGCCTCCAAGTCGGTGATGGCCGCGTTGCCGTGGTGGACGCGAATCTTCGCCAGCACGAGCGTGCTTTCCTTGAGCGTCAGCATGTCAGTACTCCTTCCCGTGATTGGTTTTCGGCGGCTTCCTCGGCCGCGTAGTGGGCTATCAGTGCCGCGTTCTCATCCTGGTTGGCCTGCGAACGGTTCCACGCCGATGGCGAGGGGCGTGCGGTCGGCTCGGGCTTGGCCGGCAGCGGGTCATCGTCCCAGTGTTCGCCGTCCAGCCAGTTCGCCGGGGTGAGCGTGTAGCCGGGTTCCCGGTTCGGGTCGGCGGCGTACCTCGACGCCTTGGCGATCAGGAACGTGTTGTTGGTTTTCCTCCGTGCCTTCCGCCAAGCCGCGTACGCCTTGCGTTTGCCGGTCTTGCGTGGATAGGTCTGCCAGAACTGCTCGAACTCGATGGGATAATCCTCGTCGGCTCGCTCTGCGGCCCCCTCGGCTTGCGAGGGGGTTTGGGGGAGAGAGAATTCTTCGTTAGAAGAATTCTTTTGGTTATTGGTTATTGGTTCTTGGTTCTTGGTTAAAGAGTCCCAGCGTGACTCGGGTGTGACATTCGAATTGTCACGGCGTGACATGCTTGTGACATTCGTTTCGTCCCAGCGTGACTCGGGTGTGACATCGGCTTCGGAACGCTGCTTGCGCTTGCGGTTGCGAGCACCCTCCGCCCTCGTCTCCACCTGTTCGCGGCTGGACTGATGGGAAAGATAATCGTGGATGCGGTAGGAGCCGTCGTCCGAACGTTCGAACATGCCGACCTTGATCAGCGCTTCGATGTCCTCTTCGGTCGCGTTGAGCTGGTAGATCACGTCGTCCTCGCTCATCACGCCGTCGTTGAGCACGTCGGAACAGAAGGAAATGGCCATGCAGTACACTCCAAGTGCGCTCGGACGCATACGCTGTAGCTTCAGCACTTTCGTGTTCGAATGGAAGCCGTTACTCAGCTTCCCGTAGCCCTGTCTGGCCATCAGTCCGCCTCCTTTCTCTTGTCTCTTTGGTATTCGGCTATCAATGCCAGCAGTTCGGGGCTGGCGGCGATTATCTCGCTGGGCTTCAGCCCATCACCGTCCCCGTTGGTCTCGGGTTGGCGCCGGTAGCCGCCACGCGAACCGGTGCGACGGCTACCACCGATGTAGGTATGAGGGTTAATCCTGGCCATCGTCCGGCCCCAACGCCAAGCCGTCGTTCAGCAGGAGCGCGAACAATTCGAGCGGCATCCACACGAGCGTCGGATTGGATGGCACCGGCCTCGATTCGCCGCGCAGCCGGTTCGCGAGCTCGCGGCGAATCCGGTAGTCCGGTCCTAACACGTGCCCCATGTGAGTGGCGAGGAACCGTTCGAGCGTTCCGATGTCGAACACGGCCATCTGCCGGGCCATGCCCTTGAGGCTTTTCACGCCCACGCCCTTGCGATGCTGGATGAGCACCCCGTAGGGAGTGTCCATGTTCTCCATCTCCACTTTGAGCTCCCGCCAGTGCTTGCGATAGTTCGGCATCTTCGTGTCCTTGCATTCCACGCACACCGGCTCGCCATGGAACATGACGCCGATCAGATCGCCCTGGTCGGCGTTGCCATGCAACGGCATACGGTCGATGCGCGTGTCCTGCAACGCCCACGCAAGGTAACGCACCGTCCACGTCTCAAGGCTCGTGCCTTTGCTTTTCGATGGGTTCGCCATCATCTCTCCAATCCGTAATCCGCATACATTTCGTCGGCTTCCTCCGCGCACATGGGGCATGGAATCGGTCTTGCCGGGTACAGCGGGCACCCGTGCTTCTCGCAGACCGGTTCCACGTCCGGCGGCGTCTCATCGTGATACAAATGCAGCATCAGAAGCTCGGATCACTGGACCATGGGTCGGAGGCCGGAGGCTGAGACTGCTGGAAGCCACCTTGCGACTGCTGCGTGTAACCGGCCTGCGCGCCGTAACCCTGCTGTCCGCCGGTCTTCTGGCGAACGTTGGTGATGGCCACAGCGCTGGCGTTGACGTTGCAGCTTGCGGCGGGCTCGCCATTCTTGTTCGTGTAGGCGTCGAGGCCGCTGATTTCGCCCACGATGGTCACGTCCACGAACTGGTCCTGATTCTGACGCAACTGGCTGATCTGGTCGAACACGGGGTTGAGGTTCGCGTAGCCAGCAGGCCACACCGAGTAGTACTGTTCCGGCTGGCTTTTCCAGTTGCCGTTCCGGTCACGGTAGCCGGGCGTCACCGATACGCTCAGACACCGTTTGCCGTTCTGCGTTTCTCGCACGCCCCATGCCGTGCCCTGGATGATGATGGTCGTTCTTCCCGCCATGGCCTACTTCCCTTCCTTGACGCTGGCCTTGAGCTCGCCCAACACCTTGTCCAATTCCGCCTCGCTCAGGTCGGCGAACGATTCCGACGCCATGCCGGTTATCTTCGCGACCGTCTGCAAAGCCTCCTGCTCGTCGGTTACGCCCAACCGTTGGAAGCGGCCGATGGCCTCAGCACGCTTAGCCTCGACCGGGGAGACCGAGGGCCGGGCTTCCGGCTGCGACTGCTCCGGTTCGTCCACGCTCACGTCAACCGGCGAATCGTCAGCAGTCACGGTGGGCAGTGGACGGAACACGTCGGAATAATCCGGGGTCTGGTCGTCGCTTGCTGCCGCGTCGCGGGCCTCCACGCTGACCGGCAGGTAGGGGAACGCGCGTCGGATTACCGTCTTCTTCGCCATGGCCTCATAGTCGGACTTCCACGGGCTGACAGCCTTGCCGTAGCTGGGGCTGCGTTTCGCAGCCGCCTCGATCTCGTCGGCGTTCATCACCTGGAAGTAGTGGCCACCATCCTTGAAGTTCGCGATCATGTACACGTGGGTGAGCTTGCCGGGCTTCGCGCACGGCACATGGCGGAGGTCTTCATTAAGGCCATAGCTGTAGGCGAATTCGTCGCCCTCATGGACTGCTCGGGCGCTGATGTCCCTGATCTGGCCGCTGCGGCGTGCGAGGTCGATCATGCCCTTGTAGCCGATGATGAGCGTGGCTTCCTTCTGCCCGGTGCGGTAGTTCTTGTTCCCGTAGGGCAGGATGTAGGCGCGTCCCAATCCGTCCACGTTCGACGGTTCCAAGCCCAAGGCGGCGCATTTCATGAAGCAGGACAGCACCGATTCCACGCAGCAGTTGGCGAGCTGCGGTTCGCGGTTGATGGTGCTCACGTACATCTGGTAGAGGCGCTGCGGGCTGAGGTTGTTGCCGATGACCGCCACGATGCGCGGCCAGCTCCTCTCCAACAGGTTCTTCATGTTCTGCTGCGGGTCCATCGTCTGCATCTGCATGTTCTGCGCCTGTGTCGCTAACTGTCCCATAATCGGGTCTCCTTTACTTGGTTTTCTTCGGTTTGATTTCGGTGAATCGGAAGGTGCGGCCCTCCCACGGCTGCACGACCCGCGTGTAGCCCTTGCGCGTGCTGTGCTTGTAGGTGGCCTGCATGTTGCCGCAGCGCACCCCCTCGTGGTCTCCGATATAGGGGAGTATGCAGTCCTGCAACTCCTCCTTGTGCTGCTTCAACGCGCTCAGGTCGGCGGTCGTCTGCTGGTAGTCGGCCATGAGCCTGCGCAGATCGGTGCTGTCGCTCATGTCCTCGATGCCCTTCGAAGGCTCCGGGTACGCCTTGGCCACGTCCGCGCCGGTGAGGGTGGGCATTTCGTCGCGGGTGACGAAACCCCAGAAGTCCTCGGCGGCTTTGATTACAGCGTGAATGTCGTCCTCGTCGCGCTCGAACCGCACCTCGACCGGTTCCGACTCTCCGATATCCGCGTAGAACACGCCCCACGTGAAGCCGGTGACGGCCATGTAATGCGTGACCTGCGCCATGTAGTACTGCGGGGCCACGAGCTCGCCCGTCTCGTCGTGCCAGTCGGTGCGCCCACGGTTCGCGTTCGCCGTCTTGATCTCGAGAATGCCCCACGAATCGCTCTCCTCGTCGTAGACGAAGCCGTCCAGCGAGGCGTGCATCAACGGATGCTCCTTGGACACGAGGCTGATGTCGGTGCCGTCGATGACCTGGTATTCCGGGTGCAGCTGGCGGAACCGGCGGCGCAGCTCGACCTCCAAGGCGTTGCCCTTGACGATCGCCCACTTGCCGCTGATATCTTCCGGCTGCTGGCGGTTCGTCTTCTCCAACCACAGGTCGTAGGGGGTCGAGTACGGGTTGAGGCCGAGAATCGTGCTCATGTCCGAGCCGCCGACACCCAGTGCGCGGAACGCGTGCCACGCACTCTCACGCTCCTTCTTCGTGTGCTGGCGGAAACGGTGTACGTCGAACAGTCCGGTCGCCTGCGCTGCCATGTCAACGGTCACTCGCTTCATTCCTGCTCCTTAGCTTCGACTTGCTGACGTATTCCACTCGCGCGCTCACCCTGCGCCGTTGCCTGTCGATGACGACCATGCCCGGCAACGGCATCACGTACAGGTACGGGTTGCCGGTCTGACTGTTCCGGTCGCTGATCAGATCCATAAACTCCACGATCAGTTCGCCCGGCGTCATGCTCATGCCCTCGTCCGTGATCGGGCTCCACAGTTCCACCGTGTCCGTCATCCATATCCTCTCGTAGTCCGACGAGCCGCAGCCCGGCCTCGTGGATGCTCAGGCCAATGAGGCTCGCGAGGCTTTGGCGCGTGGGGTGGGCGGTCAGGATGTCCAGATTCTTGAGCAGCTTCCCGGCGACCGCCAGCCACATGTCGTTCGGCAGATCAGTCATACAGGTATTGCTTGTGGGTTCGTTGGTTGCGCTGGTCAAAACGGTTCACCTCCTCGACGCGGAAGCCGAGCACCTGTCCCGTGTCCGGGTCCAATACCGGCACGGGCCCCCAGCCTCGGGTGAGCTTGTTCTGGATGGTTTTCTTCGCCCGCCCGTAGTGTTCGGCGAGCTGGGCCACACTCATGAGATTCGGTGTTTCCGCGCTCATGGGGTTATCCTTTCTGTTGAGAGTTTTTCTTCTCGCCCCCGTGCCAGCGGGGGCTTTCTTTTTTTTTGAACTTGCGTTCGTGGACGGCCACGGAGTCGAACCGTGGTCCCGGTCTTTGCCGCGCACACATGACCTACGCGATCTCGACTGGGGGCAACCTGCACCGCCCGTGACGCCGGCCCGAATAGTAAACGCTGGTAGCAGGCCGACGCCGGTTCAAGAAAACTGACACCGTATCTGTCAGTTGTTTTTTCAGTTATCACGTGGGTTACCGGTTTTCCTTCCGCTTGGCCGGCCGGTTTTCCACGCCGTCCGGCAAGACTGTTATTCGACGCCCGCCTCGCTCAAAACGAGGCACAGGAGCCGCAAGGGAACGAGCCCGAAGCCCATGAGCGCGGCCAAACCGTTGCCGATGGGATGCGCGCACCCCATGTGGGTCATCACCCAGCCGATGCACACCGCGAACACGAGAATCCAGAAGACGAGACGACTCATGAAACCTTGGGACGGCTCGGTGGCTTCCGGCTTCCGGTAGCCGCTGAAGTGATGGCCGTAATCCTTGGCATTCATCAATCCACGTCCTCTCCTATGACTCGTTCCAGCAATCTGGCCTGTCGCGCCGCCTTGAGCTTCGCCGCCTGCCTGCGTCTGCATCGGCGGTTCCACTTGAACTTGACCGCCACGGGGGCGTCGCCGCAAACGGCTTCGAGACATTTCGGGCATTGGAGGAACGCCTGCCCTTCCACGACGTTTTGCTTGACCTCCGGGGCGATATGGCATTTCGGGCATTCCTCCAGCGGCTCGGCTATGACGTCAAGCGTGTTCCTGACCAGTATTTCCCATCGGCTGATGGCCTCACGCTCGCTTCTCGGGCCACCGGTGGCGCCGAAGAACCCGTAGCCACATACGGAACACCTGCATCCCCAGAAGTCGTCTTGACCCGCGTAACCGCCAATCGTGTACATATCAATCACCGCCTCGGCATGGCCGTTGCATACCGGGCAGGGCAGCGGCTCGGGCAGGGGCTCCTCAGGCTGGCGGGCCTTTCCGTCACGCTTCCACCACACCATCACGCTGCTCCTTTGATGCTGAGAATGACTGCGATGTACACGAGTGCGGTGACGACGCACACGGCCGCAGCCCCGGGAGTCAGGGGCTCGCGTTTCTGTCCGACCTGCAATACGTTGAAGATGATCGACAGCACGAACACGATGATGAAGAACCACTGCTGCCACACCATCACGCCACCTCCTTCGCGTGAATCTGAGCATCGAATGCCGCAGAGCGAATGATGTCCTGGATTGTGATTCCGAGAAATTCGGCAATCTTGCCGAGGTCGCGGGTCGAGAAGTCCTTTTTGAAGGAGAAGCGGTCATAGACGTACTTCGGGTTGCGGCCCAATGCCTCGGCTAGGCTGCTTCCGTCTTTGCCGCAGCGGGCGGCTTCGGCCTTCACTGCCCGAATGATTCGGGTGGAGGTTTCATCGAGTCTCATATTTGGCACAGTCCACATAGTGCCATATATGGGACTGCGACACGCCCGAATTTGGCTACCGAATGCAAAAAGTCCCAAAAAACGGTACTTTTATTACATGACAGATAAGATGGCAGCATTCACCGACCAGGTAATTCAAGCACTGGAAAACGCACGACTCGACGCGAACATGACAGTAAATGAGCTCCTCAGGAGGTCAGGGCTCAAACGCTCAAGCTACTTCCGAAAAATGCGAGGCGACACTGAGCTTACGACCGGCGACATCGACAGGCTTGCCCGAGCGCTAGGACGCGATCCCATGCTTGTGCTGGCCGAGGCCGCCGAACAGGCGCAAGTGCAGAGATCAATTGACAACATCTTGGGCATGGCGGCAAAGCGTGGCGACACCGAAGCCGAACAAGAGGCCTATGAGGAGATGCCGTGACGATAGACATAGAACAGGAAGCCAAACGGTATGCGCGAATCGTGATTGCCCCCATACAGGCTGGATACCAAGGCCTGTACGACGTGCGAACCGAAACAATCTACATAGCGGACAACCTCACCCCAACCCAATACCGTTGCGTGCTGGCACATGAGGTCAGCCACGCGAAACATCGCGATAGGGGAGGCCATGTCGATCGATACACCGAGCAGCGTGCCGACATGGAGGCTGCGCGAATGCTCATAAGCCAAGCCGACTACGTTACTGCCGAAATCCTGTACGGCAGCGACGAATGCGCGATCGCGAGAGAATTAAATGTGATGCCCTGGGTAATCAAGGCATACAAGCAATGGCTGCACGATAGTGTGGCCGTATAGAGAAAGAAGAAGAAATGGGTAACAACAATAAGGCTCCGATGATGCAACCGATTCCGCTAGCTCAGCCTCAGGGGCCGCAGCCGCCGCAGAATGCGCAGACAATGCCGGGCCAGACGTTTGGCCAGCCAACAGGAGGCGTACCGGGATACGCCCAGCCCGGACAGCCGAAACCTAAGAAACCGATCTGGAAGCAATGGTGGTTCTGGGTCATCATTGTCGTGGTGGTCGTGCTCGACATAGCCATCATAGGAGGTGCCGGCAATTCGCAAGGCGGCGGTTCGGCCGTGGATAGTTCCTCCGCACAAAGCGTGGCACCGAAATCGACGCAGAAGGCAACGCCAAAAAAGGACGCCAAACTCACCGGCATCACCGCATCGTACAGCGGCAGCATCAAAGACGGCGAACAAGTGACCGATAAAACCTCCGGCATCACCGTGACCGCGAAATACGATGATGGGACGACCAAGAACGTCACCGGATGGAAGATTCAGAACCCCGGTGCCGTCAACATCAACGCGCCCACCGAATTCACCATCGAATACGAGGGACAGACCGCGAAGGTCAGCATTCAGGCGCAGCCTCCTGTCGAATACCAGAACGCGCTCAACAAGGCGAAATCGTATTCCGACATGATGCACATGAGCAAGCAGGGCATCTACGACCAATTGACCAGCGAGTACGGGGAGAAGTTCCCCGCCGAAGCCGCGCAATACGCCGTGGACCACCTGCAAGCCGACTACAACGCCAACGCGTTGGCCAAGGCCAAGTCCTATCAGGAAATGATGTCCATGTCCTCGGCTGCGATCTACGACCAGCTCGTTTCCTCAGCCGGGGAGAAGTTCACCCCGGAGGAAGCACAGTACGCCATCGACAATCTCAACAAATAAGTAAAAGTCCCGTTGACGTTGGCGCGTCAGCGGGACGTGTGAAGAATCCCAATCCCACCAGAGAAATGGAAAGGAGGACGCTTCGCCTCCCATCCTAGCCGATGGGCGGGGCGAAGCACACCCGAAATGGCGAACGTCACCAGATACAAGACCAGCAAGGGTGAGACTCGGTATCGAGTACGATACCGCAAGCCGGACGGCACGCAGACCGACAAGAGGGGCTTCCGCCGCAAGATAGACGCGGAGAACTGGGCGGCGGAGCACGTCACCATCGCCAAGGCCACCAACAGTTATATAGATCCGCAAGCCGGGAAGGCGACGGTGGAAGCATTGTGGCCGTCATGGATAGCCGCGAAGAAAGTCAAGTGCAAGGTAAGCTACATCGACTCGCTCGAAAGGGAGTGGAATCATCGCGTGGAACCCATGTGGGGGAGCCGCGAGCTCGTATCCGTCACACACTCCGAAGTGCAGGAATGGGTGGCCGCGTTGACGGCGGCCGGGTCAAGCGCCACCGTGGTATTGCGCGCCGAAGGCATCCTATCCGGCCTGTGCAAACAGGCAGTGCGTGACCGGCTCATAGGCTCCAACCCCTGCGACGAGTTGGAGCTGCCGAGGAAGCACCGGAAGGAGCACCGGTATCTGAGCATGGCCGAACTGCTATGCCTGGCGGAAGCGTCGGGCTGGCGCAGACTCATTGTGCTGGTCCTGGGCTTGACCGGCATACGCTGGGGAGAGCTCGTGGGTTTGCAGGTCAGGGACGTTGATTTGCGACGCCGCCGGCTGTGGATACGCAGGAACGCCACCGAGGTGCAACGTGAGATAGTGGTCAACACTCCTAAGTCGGACAAGTGGCGTCAGGTCGTGTATCCGGCAATGCTGGACGATGACATGCGGGCGTTGTGCGAGGGCCGCAAGCCCGACGATATCCTCTTCGAGGCTCCGGGCGGCGGCTACCTGCGTCGCACGCATGGGCCCAACACGACAAGCTCGTGGTTTTACTGGTCTAAGCGGCGCGCGGGCATCGAGGGCCAGATGACCGTGCATGATCTGCGGCATACCGCCGCGAGTCTCATGGTCAAAGCCGGCGCGAACGTCAAGGCCGTGCAACGCCAGCTCGGCCACGCTTCCGCCGCGATGACATTGGACGTGTACGCCGACCTGTTCGACGATGATCTGGACGCGGTGGGCGAGGCCGTGAACGCGATGCTGCTGGAGAATGTGGGCAAAATGTGGGCAAGGGATGCCGGTGAGGCCGCGTAATCCAAGCGGGAGTAGGGCTTTCGGGTTTGGTTGGCCGGGGTTCAATTCCCCGCGCCTCCACCAATCCGCTTCGGCGGAAACAAGCCGCTTGGCTTTACGAAAGTAAGGCTGAGCGGCTTTCTGTTATTGCTCCGTTGATTCCTTGTTTTCCCGCTATTCTCTCGTGTCGGATATGTCAGTTGGACGAACTTGCGGGGAAGAAACGATTTAGACTTAGTTTAGGGCTGCCGATTGCACGATGTGTAGAGGCTATTATGCTACGCCGTAATCAGGGAGGATATATGCCGCTGGAATTGGTCCGACAGGATATTACGAAGATGAAGGTGGACGCCATAGTCAATGCGGCAAACACGCAGCTCGCCATGGGTGGGGGAGTGTGCGGCGCGATATTCCGCGCTGCGGGAGTCTCGCGCATGGCTGCTGCCTGCGATCGGTTTGCTCCCATTCATACCGGTGAGGCGGTTATCACTCCGGGATTCAATTTGCCATCACGCTATGTGATTCATACCGCAGGCCCGATATGGCGAGACGGCAAGCATGATGAAGAACGTCTGCTGCGTTCGTGCTATCGCAATTCGATGGAACTCGCGGCACGGCAGGGGTGTGCCAGCATCGCCTTCCCCTTGATTTCCAGCGGTATCTATGGATATCCGAAAGCCGAGGCCCTTCATGTGGCCCTCGATGAGATTCGCCGATTCCTGGGCGACGCAGCCGACTCCGGACACGATCTCGACGTATACCTATGCGTATTCGACAAAACCGCTTTCGAAATAAGCAGCAGTATTGACAAACGTCTTCGCGCATATATTGATGATTATTATGTAGCGGAGCATGAAGATACGCTAGGAAGCAGAACGTATGAGCTGCTTGCTCTCCAACGGTTTTCGGATAATAAGCCGAAGGCGGATAGGGCCGTACCTTCCGGCGTCTTGGACATGCCGGATTTCCTGGGCGATATGGGTGAAACGCCTGTCTACTCGGCGCCGTCGGCAGCTCCATCGCCGAAATCCGCCGGGCATGTGGATGATGCGGTGCTCTCCAATCTGGATGAACCTTTTAACATCATTCTCTTGAGGCTTATCGACGCCAAAGGATATTCCGACGTGGAGGTATATAAACGAGCGAATATCAATCGTAAACTGTTCTCTAAAATTCGCTGTGGCGATGGCTATATGCCCAGCAAGAAAACGGTTTTGGCACTGGCCATTGCCTTACGGCTGAATATTGACGAGACGCAAGATATATTGGCGTGCGCCGGGTATGCGCTGTCGCACAGCGTGAAATTCGATGTGATCGTGGAATTCTTCATCGTCCATGAGATGTTTGATGTATTCACTATTAACGAGATGTTGTTCCGATACGATCAGCCGTTGCTTGGGCAATGATGCGGAGCGGTACGCTCATCTCCTGACCTGCTGCCGATACGCGGCATATTGTCGCTTGCCAAGCGACCTAGGACTGGTCCCATGATGCGAAGCTCATTGATATCGCCGACAATCCGGCTGGCGAATGAGCGAAAGGATTCATCATGGGCAAGAACGACAATGGCAATAACGGCCGTACGGAACTGGTGTTCGTCGTCGACAGAAGCGGATCGATGGGAGGTCTGGAATCAGACACCATCGGTGGCTTCAACAGCATGCTGTCCAAGCAGCGAACAATTGCCGGCGAGTGCAGGGTAACGACCCTACTGTTCGATCATCGAATCGAAACCTTGCATAATCACCTCGACATCCGCGAAGTGAACGATTTGACGAGCCGGGATTACTGGGTGCGCGGTAGCACTGCGTTGTTGGATGCGATTGGGCTGGCCATTGACCGCATGATCGTGACGCAACGACATACTGCGGCAGCGTACCGTGCTCAACATGTGCTGTTTGTCATCATTACTGACGGGTATGAGAACGCGAGTCGTCGATATTCGTTGCATCAGATCAAGCAGATGATTACCTATGAGCGTGAACGCTATCATTGGGAGTTTGTGTTTCTGGGCGCGAACATCGACGCCGAACAGACGGCTGGTGATTTTGGTATCTCACCGCGATGCGCCACTGATTTTCATGCCGATGGACAGGGAATCAAAGCCTCGTTTGAGGCCGTTGCCTGTGCCGCGACCGCCGTGCGCGGAGGTGCTGACCTTGATGACCTCAGCGCGCCGGACTTTCTTGGTGGTGTTCGTGATGACTATCGGTCTCGTCGTCGAATGAAGCGGTAAACGATGAACTGCAGTGCAGATATTACCGGTCACCAGTCGGTCGTGTACGTTACCGGCTGGTGACTGCACACGTTGTACTGTAGGGAACCATGAAAGTCGTATTGCAACGAGTATCCGAAGCGTCCGTGGACGTGGTCAATGAATTGGGCACGCTGGATCCCACGTTCGAGCCGCAGCAGATTGGCCCGGGATTCATGATTCTGGTGGGCGTCACCGATGAGGACGGCGACAAGCAGATCGCCTGGTTGGCCCATAAGATTCTGAATCTCAGGGTGTTCGAGGATGCGCAGGGCAAGATGAACCGTTCGATTCAGGACATCGGCGGTGAGATTCTCTCCATCTCGCAGTTCACGTTGTTCGCCGACGTGCACAAGGGCAATCGCCCGAGCTTCATCAAGGCCGGCAAGCCCGAGCATGCCGATCTCATGTGGATCAAGTTCAACGAGGCGTTGCGCTCCGGGGGAGTGCCGGTGAAGGAAGGTCGTTTCGGCGCGCATATGCGGGTCGGACTGGTCAATGACGGGCCGGTGACCATCGTCATCGACACCGAGCATGACATGCCTGACGGAACACGCTGAATTGCGATAGTAATTTGACATCATATCCCGTTCCCTCCAATATGTTACTAAAGCGCTTTAGTCTCCTGCGGGCGAGGGCGCATGTCGATATGTTTCCCATGAACGGGCAGCACAATGATGTGGCCGCACAAGCGGCAGAGATAAGGGGAGTGAACAGCAGATGTTCCTGAAACCTGAACAGCAACTGGAGCGGTGCAAGCGCATAGTGCGCCAGCGCGTGGACCCTCATATCCACCCATCGATCGCACAGCTCGCGGTGGAGTCCTTTGACATTCCCGGAGAGCCGATGCCCACTGACGAGTTCTTCGCGAAGCTCAATCGAGGTGACATCGATTTCAAGCCGTTTACGCTCGGCAGTGAATGGGGCACCACATGGGGCACAGTCTGGTTCCGCCTGACCGGTACCGTGCCGGCCGGCTACCCGAAAGGCAAGCCGCTGGAGCTCATCCTCGACCTCGGCTGGTACCCGCACTCCTGCGGCGGCCATATCGAGGGCCTCGTCTACCGCGCCGACGGCACCGCCATCAAAGCCGTACACCCGCTCAACTATTGGGTGCCGTTCATAGATGCCGAGGGCAACGCGCAAGTGCCGGTCGCCGAAGACGGCAGCTTCACCCTGTACCTCGAAGCCGCCAGCAACCCGCTGCTGCTCGGCGTGCCTCCGTTCATTGAGACCGAACTGGGCGACCATGCCACCGGCAAGCCGGACGAGCCGTACGTATTCAAGTCCGCCGATCTGACCGAATTCGATGCCCGTTTCGAGAACTACTCCGTGGATCTCGACGTGGTGAGCTCCCTGATGGAATTCGCCGACAAACAGTCGCCGCGTTACTGGCAACTCGCCAAAGCGCTGCAGCGCTCGCTGAACGCCTACGACGAGCGCAACCCCGAATCCGTGGAAGCCGCGCGCGCAGCACTCGCCGACGTACTGGCCAAGCCGGCCAACGCCTCGGCCATGAACGTCAGCGCCATCGGCCACGCACATATCGACTCCGCATGGCTGTGGCCGGTGCGCGAGACCCGCCGCAAGGTGGCCCGCACCGTATCCAACGCATTGGCGCTGATGGACGCCGACCCCGACTTCAAATACGCGATGAGCTCCGCCCAGCAGTACGCCTGGCTGGAAGAGGATCATCCGGACATCTTCAAGCGCATGAAGCGGCGCATTGAAGAAGGCCGGTTCATCCCGGTCGGTGGCATGTGGGTGGAAGCCGATGGCATGCTGCCCGCCGGTGAATCACTGATTCGCCAGATTGCATATGGCCGCAAATACTTCAAGGAACATCTCGGTGTGGAGCCCAAGGGCGTATGGCTGCCGGACAGCTTCGGCTACACCGGCGCATGGCCGCAGATCGCCCGCCGTGCCGGGTACGAATGGTTCCTCACGCAGAAGATCTCGTGGAACGACACCACCAAGTTCCCGCACCACT
>OOBI01000346.1_pt1 | contig 46145 bp, 38 predicted proteins | sample 1671081 | NCBI WGS metagenome assembly OOBI01 (sample SAMN06348120, study PRJEB24527) | human gut metagenome | biome: human gut; feature: ankylosing spondylitis patient; material: feces | host: Homo sapiens | place: China | collected 2015-10 | reverse complement strand
ATCAGACCTATATGCCTCGTGTTTAACTGTCCAACTTTTTGGGGTCAGTACAAACCGAGGCCAACGAATGAACCTAGCAATTCAGATCTTAGCCTCTTACCCGCCACCCGGCAAGGAGAAAGGCTATGAAGCACAACCCTCTGGTGGTGTGTCTGCTCATTATCTGCATTACGATTCTGACATTCACACTCCTGACCCGACAAACGCTCTACGAACTGCGGTTCCGGGACGGTGATAAGGAGGTTGCTGCGCTCATGGCCTGCACGTCCAGGTAAGGGCAAGCGCGGGGATTTTCCCCGCGCATTTGACTAGCAGATTCATTTTCTCATGGCACCCCTTTTACACTTCAGTTAGTGCATGTTTTTTTCGATGCACTAATAGAACCATCATTACAGACAAATTTGCCGCCTGCCGTACAGTGTGAGATCCCCCCTTTCGAACCAGAACAGGGTTTGCGCCCGGCATCGGCATAAAAGGAAACAAGCGTTCCCATAAACAAAATAAGTGCCAGTTTTTTCATATAACCTCCATGGTTTATCGAATCTTATGTTCGATTTGAACGTTATACGCTGGTTTATTTTGATACCGTTGATGAGATCAAAGATCGGGTGAATTGATTAAAAATAAGCCAGATGGACGTATGGGCAAGGATTATGGTTTTATTTATCATACAAATAAATATAATAGGCGCTTCCGATGTAGACCCGTATTCTTCGCCTGTACCACGGGTCGGTTTTAGTACAGGCGTTTTCTTTAAATATCCTTCAGGAACGTTTACGCGGCATCATGCGTAGAAGTGTGTTGTCCTTCCAGAAATAGTGGTGTGCCAGTGCAGCCGCAGCGTGCAACCCGATGACAAAATATCCCAGATTCGCCAGCGTTTCATGCCACGACTTTAAGCTATCTACCCGTTCGAAATTGGCCTCTGAAGCGTAAGGCATCGTCAAACCAAACGCAAACCACGGGTTGCCCCGGTTATACATCATCACCAAACCAATCACTGGCAGCGCAATAAACAGGAGATAAATCACCAAATGTCCCAAATGCGCCAGTCCCGTCATCATCGGTTTTGGCTTAGGTATAATCGGCGGGGTTGGGTATTTCAGCCTTAACAAAAGACGAACGACCATCAGCACGAGAATTGAGATGCCACAGGAAACATGAATCATGTTGATGAGTGGCCGATCGCTACGTGGGAAGAAACCACGAAACTCCATTGCGCAATACGCTGCGATAACCAGTAAAAAGACCAGCCAGTGAATGCTGATTTGTAACCTTGAATATTTATTTTCCATAACATTTCCTGCTTTAACATAATTTTCCGTTAACATAACGGGCTTTTCTCAAAATTTCATTAAATATTGTTCACCCGTTTTCAGTACGTTACGTTTCACTGTGAGAATGGAGATTGCCCATCCCGCCATCCTGGTCTAAGCCTGGAAAGGATCAATTTTCATCCGAACGTTCCTGACAGGAGAAAACCATGAGTAAAGTTGGTATTAACGGTTTTGGTCGTATCGGTCGACTGGTGTTGGGTCGATTACTTGAAGTCAAAAGCAACATAGACGTTGTCGCTATTAATGATCTCACTTCCCCATAAATTCTCGCCTACCTGCTGAAACATGATTCAAACTACGGACCATTCCCCTGGAGCGTTGATTTTACGGAAGATTCACTTATCGTTGATGGGAAAAGTATCGCGGTTTACGCCGAAAAAGAGGCTAAAAATATTCCGTGGAAAGCGAAAGGTGCAGAAATCATTGTCGAATGTACTGGCTTTTATACCTCCGCCGAGAAATCGCAGGCGCATCTTGATGCTGGTGCGAAGAAGGTGTTGATTTCCGCCCCTGCCGGTGAAATGAAAACTATCGTTTATAACGTCAATGACGACACTCTGGATGGCAACGACACCATTGTTTCCGTGGCGTCATGCACCACTAACTGTCTTGCGCCGATGGTCAAAGCCTTGCATGACAGTTTCGGGATAGAAGTCGGCACGATGACGACCATTCATGCCTATACTGGCACCCAGTCACTGGTGGATGGCCCACGTGGTAAAGATTTACGTGCTTCACGCGCAGCGGCAGAAAATATCATTCCCCACACTACGGGGGCGGCAAAAGCCATTGGTCTGGTGATCCCGGAACTGAGCGGCAAACTGAAAGGTCATGCGCAACGCGTGCCGGTGAAAACAGGTTCGGTCACTGAGCTGGTGTCCATTCTCGGAAAAAAAGTGACTGCCGAAGAGGTGAATAACGCACTTAAACAAGCAACCACCAATAACGAGTCATTTGGTTATACCGATGAAGAAATAGTCTCTTCCGATATCATTGGCAGCCATTTCGGTTCGGTGTTTGATGCCACGCAAACGGAAATTACCGCCGTGGGCGATTTACAACTGGTGAAAACGGTCGCCTGGTACGATAACGAATATGGCTTCGTCACGCAGCTTATTCGCACCCTCGAAAAATTCGCTAAACTCTGACGCGCACAGGCGGAGGAAAAAACCTCCGCCTCTTTTACTCATTACGACTGTAAATAAACCACCTGGGTCTGCAGATATTCATGCAGGCCATGTTTACCATCTGCGCCGCCAATACCGGATTTACGCCATCCGGCGTGGAAGCCTTGCATAGCTTCGAAGTTTTCACGGTTGATGTAAGTTTCACCAAACTTCAGCCCTTTAATGGCTTTCATCGCGACGTTCAGATTTTGGGTATAGATTGATGAGGTCAGGCCGTAATCACTGTCATTAGCCATTGAGATAGCCTCTTCCAGCGTGTCAAATGCGACCACCGGCAGAACCGGGCCAAAGGTTTCCTCATGCATAATCGACATTTCCTGGCGAACATCCAGCAGCAATGTCGGCGGATAATAATATCCTTTCCCCTCTACCGCTTTGCCACCCAACGCCACTCTCGCCCCTTCTTCTACTGCGCGCGCCACTTTTTGCTCAACCCTTTCCAGCGCCGCGGCGTTAATCAACGGCCCCATCGCAATGTCGTTGCGTTCAGCGGGGTTACCAAATTGAACCGCCTGCATCGCTTCACCCAGCCGATTGACGAACTGATCATAAATGCCTTTCTGTACATAAATACGTTCTGCACAGTTACACACTTGCCCACTATTAATGACGCGTGAATCAACGATGGCTTTGACTGCCAGTTCAAGATCGGCATCGTCCATTACGATAGCTGGTGCTTTACCCCCCAATTCCAGACACACTTTGGTGATGTTTTTCGCCGCAGTCGCCATGATCTTCTCACCTGCAGAGACGCTGCCTGTCATACTGACCATTGCGACCTTTGGGTTACCCGCCAGTTCTTGCCCAACGGTTTCACCACGCCCCAGTACAAGGTTAAACACGCCGCGCGGAAGGCCTATTTCATCGACGATTTTGGCGAATGCAATCGCATTGTTTGGCGTAAATTCACTAGGTTTAATGACGATGGTATTACCGGTCAAAAGAGCGGGAGCCATTTTGCGGGCAATGAGGAAGAACGGGAAGTTCCACGGCAGAATGCCGGTAGTCACACCAAGCGCACGTTTAAACAAAAGAATATTTTCTCCTGGACGATCGCTTTGAATAATCTCGCCCTCGTAACGCCGTGCCCACTCCGCCATGTAATCGATATAGTCGGCAGTAAAAGCCACTTCGACTTCAGCCAGCTGCTGGATCTTGCCCCCTTCTTCAACAATCAGCGCACTGATTTCACTGGCGCGTTCGCGGATCCCGGCGGAGATTTTGCGCAACCAACTGGCGCGTTCAATAGCAGGCAACGCTTCCCATTCTGGTTGTGCACGTTCTGCTGCATCGATTGCCTTACGGGCATCCTCGGCCTGACCATCGGGTATGCAGGAAATGACAGCCTCTGTAGCAGGGTTTACCACATCAATCCATGCGTCTCCACGCCAGGTAACAAACTGTCCATCGATATACATAGGATGTTGAACGGGTACTGACATGGGCGACTCCTGTGATTTATATGTTTGTTTTCGGTAAATACATTGTTAATTAACATCAATCATCAGAGAGACGGCATCGTGAAAGGACAATTCTGTGAAGGGCTTCATAAAAACAAGTGTAAAAGGAATAAAAGGCAGAAATAAAAGTCAGGAGTCATGCCCGTTTGCAAACAAGTAGTTCACAAACGGGCAATTTTTAACGTAACGAGCGACTTTCCATCGCCTCGATAAGCACCGCATCGTGTTTCAGCGTTTGCCATGCATGGATGACTTCTGCCGGAAAATCAACGTGAACGATAAAATCTCGCCCGCGGGGACCGTAGCCATCGCTATCATCGCGTAAACGCGGCAGCTCGCCAGTGAGTAGTGAGAGATAACGCTCAACTGGCCATAATCCTTGTAACTGATTAATAAAGATTACACTGTCTGCGTTATTTCCTAACTGAGGAACGAATCCGGGATAACTTAACCAGCGTGGTGCATCGGGATTGTCCCCAGTCATACGGCGGAACGTCGCCATCGTGCGCCGCTGCATGGTGGGGTCCTGAACAACGATAGCCGTATGAACTCGTTCTACGGCCTGATTCAATAGCGCGATGCTAAAGCGTGCGTTTTCACCGCAGTTTGTTGACTGGTCTTCAATCCAGATTTTTTCATGCGGAATGTGCCAGAACTGATGAGCGATATCCGCCAGGATGGTCGCTTCTGCTCTGCCAGTGGTGCGGATAGTGTTGTAGTGCGGATGCTGTGCGATGGCGCTATACAAAAAAGTTGTCGAGTGACCGATACCACCACTAATCAGTAAAGGAATTTGCTGATCGCGGGCAATCTTACATGCCGCATCGATAGTCGGCATAACCGCATTGCCTGCAAGGATCACGCAATCGGCCTGATACGGCACCTCACCGGAGAAATCATCCTGCGCCAGCCACTGTCCGATAACATTTATGGCATCTATAGTTGCCGGCGAAAGCGTCGGAAACGGGGTAATGTTCATGGTTCCTCCTTATCGTTCCCTTAAGAATACTGCGTGAGATAATAGTGAGAAGCGGAGCACTCTGAAAGGAGGAAATCGTATGTCCTTAACCGCCACTCCGCAAGCCTGACATATCTTTTAAGGAAATGCTGTAGATAAACATTATTCATCTTGCAGCAGAGAATTGTATTTTTCTGAATTCCTGAATTTTTACCCTTACCGTTTTAGAATTAATAAAAAACCCGGCGCTAAATGCTTACCGGGTTTTTTCTTTATCAGGCAAATAGCAGGGTTAACCGCTAATCTGCTCCATCGCCTGCAAAATACGCTTATCTGAAATCGGATAAGGCGTACCAAGTTGTTGAGCGAAGTAACTAACGCGCAACTCTTCTATCATCCAACGGATCTCTTTCACGTCTTCATCCTCACGACGTGCGGGCGGCAGTTTGTTGATCCATTGCTGCCACGCCTGCTGGACGTTTTCGACTTTCAGCATCTGCGCACGGTCGCGATGTGGATCAACCGCCAGTTTTTCCAGCCGTTTTTCAATCGCCTGCAAATATCGCAGCGTGTCGCCCAGCCGTTTGAAGCCGTTACCAGTGACAAAACCGCGATATACCAACCCGCCCATCTGCGCTTTAATGTCAGAAAGCCCCAGCGCCATGGTCATATCCACCCGCCCTTTCAGACGTTTGTTGATATTGAACACTGCCGTAAGGATTTGCTCGACCTGCTTCGCAATATCCACCACCGTGTCGTTCAGTTCGGCACGCACTTTTTCATGCAGCGCAGCAAAGCCTTCTTCCGTCCAGACCGGGCCACCATTGGCGTCGATCAATTTATCCACACCGCAGGAGATACAGTCGTCGATCAGCTCCAGCACTTTGCCATACGGGTTAAAGTACAGCCCCAGCTTGGCTTTGTTTGGTAACTTCTCATGTAAATACTTGATCGGCGAGGGAATATTCAGCAGCAGTAGACGGCGAAGACCGTTCCACATTGCCTGTTTTTGCTCTAGCGGATTATCAAACAGTTTGATCGCCACACTGTCGCGTTCATCCACTAGCGCTGGCCACGCCTTCACTTTGTAGTTGCCACGCTTCTGTTCGTAGCTTTCCGGCAGCTGACCAAAACTCCAGATATGCAGCCCGCTCTGCTCGATACCGTCATCCGCTACCGCAGACAGCGTTTCCTGCACTTTGCCTTTCAGCGCATCTTTCAGATCTTGTAGCGAGCGCCCTTCTTTTAGCTTCTTGTTTTTGTCATCCACCACGCGGAAGGTGATTTTCAGGTGATCGGGCACCTGATCCCAGTGCCAGTCTTCGCGGTCAACGGTAACGCCGGTCATCCGCCGTAACTCGCGCTCAAGGCTGTCGAGCAACGGTAACTCCAGCGGTGTGACGCGGCCTAAAAACGCTTCGGCGTAGTTTGGTGCAGGCACAAAATTACGGCGTACCGGTTTCGGCAACGATTTAATCAGAGCAATCACCAATTCGCGGCGCAGACCGGGGATCTGCCATTCAAACCCGCTTTCCTCAACCTGGTTAAGTAACGGCAGCGGAATATGTACGGTCACACCGTCCGCGTCTGCGCCTGGCTCAAACTGATAGCTCAAACGCAGCTTGAGATTGCCCTGATGCCAGAAGTTCGGGTAATCCAGCTTGCTGATTTTTTCCGCCCCTTCTTTGATCAACATGCTCTTTTCAAAGTTGAGCAAATCAGGCGTTTCGCGGCTGACTTTTTTCCACCAGCTATCGAAGTGACGAGCGGAGATTACATCGTGGCTGATGCGCTGGTCGTAGAACTCAAACAGCGTTTCGTCATCAACCAGAATATCGCGGCGACGTGATTTGTGTTCCAGCTCTTCCACTTCGGCCCGCAGTTTCAGGTTTTCACGGAAGAATGCGTGACGCGTCTGCCAGTCACCTTCCACCAGCGCATGGCGAATAAAGAGTTCACGACATAACGCCGGATCGATCTGGCTGTAGTTGACCTTGCGCGCGGCAACAATCGGCAAACCATAAACAGTGACTTTTTCCGTTGCCATCACCGCGCCCTGCGCCCGTTCCCAGTGCGGTTCGCTGTAGGTACGTTTAATCAAATGCTGAGCGACAGGCTCCACCCATTCCGGGTCGATACGCGCAGCAATGCGCCCCCACAGGCGGCTGGTTTCTACCAGTTCCGCCACCATTACCCATTTCGGCGGTTTTTTGAATAAACCAGAACCGGGGAAGATGGAGAAACGCGCGTTACGTGCGCCGGTATATTCTTGTTTATCGGCATCTTTCATGCCGATATGGGAAAGTAAACCCGTCAGCAACGCAATGTGAATTTCGCGATACTCCGCCGGTTCGCTGTTAACCGGAATGCCAAGTTCTTTCACCACCTGACGCAACTGGGTGTAGATATCCTGCCATTCGCGCACGCGCAGATAGTTGAGGTAATCGGTACGACACAGGCGACGGAAGGCGTTGGAAGAAAGCGCCTTTTGCTGCTCGCCAAGATAATTCCACAGATTTACAAACGCGAGGAAGTCGGATTCTTTGTCGTGGAAGCGACGATGTTTTTCGTCCGATGCCTGCTGTTTGTCCATCGGACGTTCGCGCGGATCCTGAATGGAGAGCGCGGACGTGATAATCATCGCCTCACGCACGCAGCCATGTTTTTGCGCTTCCAGCACCATACGCGCCAGACGTGGGTCGACAGGCAACTGCGAGAGCTGGCGACCGAGCGGCGTCAGTTTATAGGCGCTGGCCTGTTCATCCGTGGTGATCGCGCCCAGTTCTTCGAGCAGACGCACGCCATCCTGGATATTGCGTTTATCCGGTGCTTCGACAAACGGGAACGCAGCGATATCGCCCAGCCCCAGCGCGGTCATCTGCAAAATAACCGAGGCCAGGTTGGTACGCAGAATCTCCGGATCGGTAAACTCCGGGCGCGAGAGGAAATCGTCTTCGGAATAGAGACGAATACAGATCCCTTCGGACACACGACCACAGCGGCCTTTACGCTGATTGGCAGACGCCTGGGAAATCGGCTCAATCGGCAAACGCTGCACTTTGGTGCGATAGCTGTAGCGGCTGATACGCGCTGTACCGGGGTCGATAACGTATTTAATCCCCGGTACGGTCAGCGACGTTTCCGCGACGTTGGTCGCCAGCACAATGCGCCGTCCGCTGTGCGACTGGAATACCCTATTTTGTTCGCTGTTCGAAAGCCGCGCATAAAGCGGCAAGATTTCGGTATGGCGTAAGTTCAGCTTGTTCAGCGCATCGGCGGTATCGCGGATTTCCCGCTCGCCGCTCATAAAGATCAGAATGTCGCCATGGCTTTCCTGACTCAGTTCGTCTACGGCGTCAAAAATCGCCTGCAACTGATCGCGCTCGGTGTCATCGGCTTCTTCAACAATCGGGCGATAGCGCACTTCCACCGGATAGGTCCGACCGGAGACTTCAATAATCGGCGCATTATTAAAGTGGCGCGAAAAGCGTTCCGGGTCGATAGTCGCGGAAGTGATAATGATTTTTAGGTCAGGACGCCGCGGCAGCAACTCTTTCAAATAGCCGAGCAAAAAATCGATATTCAGGCTGCGTTCGTGCGCTTCGTCAATAATGATAGTATCGTACTGCATCAGCAGGCGGTCTTGCTGGATCTCCGCCAGCAGGATACCGTCGGTCATCAGCTTGACCATCGTGTTATCACTTACGTGATCGCTGAAACGCACTTTGTAACCGATGCAACCGCCCGGCTCCGTTTTCAGCTCTTCCGCAATACGGTTCGCCACTGTTCTTGCCGCCAGACGACGCGGCTGGGTATGGCCGATCAGTCCTTTAATCCCGCGCCCCAGCTCCATACAGATTTTCGGTAACTGAGTCGTTTTACCAGAACCCGTTTCCCCGGCGACGATCACCACCTGGTGATCACGAATCGCTTCGAGAATGTCCTGTTTTTTCTGACTAACCGGTAAATTGTCAGGATAAGTAATTTCCGGTCGTGCCGCTTCACGCAGCAGGACTTTCCCTGCCGCCTGGTCAATCTCTTTCGCCATCTCCTGGAAAATGGCCTGTTGTGCATCAGGATTTTTAACCTTCTTAACACCGTGCAGACGGCGAGAAAAACGCAGTCTGTCGCGCAGCATCAGCGAATCCAGCCGCTGCTGCAAGGCCGTAAAGGTCAATTTTTGTTGTTCTGTCATAACGTTAGTGGGCAGTAATCTGCCTGATTAATTTTCTTTTAAATGATAGATATAGAGTACCACATCGCGGCTTTCTATGCGTTGTTCAATAAATTCGAACATAGGCTTCGATTTATTGCGCTATCTCTGTGGCAGGATTGTGAATAAAGTGTCAACAAGCAACGGGGCATCGCCCATTCAAACATCTATAAGGAAACACCATGAGCAAGGTATTAGTTCTTAAATCCAGCATCCTGGCAGGGTACTCTCAGTCTAATCAGTTGTCCGATTATTTTGTTGAACAATGGCGCGAAAAGCACTCCGCTGATGAAATCACCGTTCGCGACCTGGCTGCAAATCCGATTCCGGTACTGGATGGCGAACTGGTTGGTGCACTGCGTCCGAGCGATGCGCCGCTGACTCCTCGTCAGCAAGAAGCTCTGGCGCTTTCCGATGAGTTGATTGCCGAGCTGAAAGCCCACGACGTTATCGTTATTGCGGCACCGATGTATAACTTCAATATCTCGACTCAGTTGAAAAACTATTTTGACCTGGTTGCACGCGCAGGCGTTACTTTCCGCTATACCGAGAACGGTCCGGAAGGTCTGGTAACGGGTAAAAAAGCCATCGTTATTACCAGCCGCGGCGGGATCCACAAAGATGGACCAACGGACCTGGTGACGCCGTATCTGTCCACGTTCCTCGGCTTTATCGGCATTACCGATGTGAATTTTGTCTTCGCCGAAGGGATCGCATACGGTCCGGAAATGGCAGCGAAAGCGCAGTCTGACGCGAAAGCAGCCATCGACAGCATTGTTGCTGCATAACCGGACACGATCTTGATGTGGACTGTAGTTCAGTCCACATCTCAACCCACTTACCTGTTTTCCCATAATTTCAACATCGCTTTGTGCTCTTCCTTAAGCACAATATGCGAGCGTCTGGCTCGAATAAAGCTAATCGCTTCATCAACGGTTTTACAGTGTCCGTAACATAACAGCCATGCCGCCACTACCAGCGCACTGCGCGATAATCCCAATGCGCAATGGACCAGAACGCTGCCTTGCTCTTCGCGTAATGTTTCCAGCATCGCCACGGCCTGTCGTAGCTCCCCCTCTTCCGGAACCACCAGATCCAGCATCGGTACACAGAAATAGAGTCGATCTTTTGTCGCTCGTCCGCGAGGGAATTCAAAGGTGACGTCCAGAACCGCATTCTGTGCCGGAATATGTCGTGGAAACGCCCCTAAATAAACACCAGCAGTCATTTTGCTCACCGGCTCCAGGCGACGACAAAACCAACGCATAGACAGCCACATCCCGATGCGGCAGGGCAATGTCAGCCAGTAAACGGCGGGCGGTAGTTTCCCCTGACTATCTTTCCCTGTTGTTATCGCGCCAAGCCCACCGTACCCACGGCCAATTATGAGTAGCGATAATACTGGCCAACATAACCAGACTGACCACCATAACTGAATCATCATCATTAGCTCCATCAATACAATGCACGAGCCCGCGCCTACGACATAGGGCAGTGCTATTTTGATTCGACGTTGATCAGGTTTCTGATAATTCCAACGACGGTCGACGGGCACCATCCAGTCAATCAACATACCTACCGCCAGCCCTGTGATGACATCAATAAAATGATGCTGCCAGGTCGTCAGCGTCGAAATGGCGATGAGTAAAAACCATCCGCCGCAGACTTTACGCCACCTCTCAGCCAGATGCTGACGAAAGTGACGCCAAAGTAGCCAGCAGAGAATAATATGCAGCGAAGGAGACTGGTTATAAGGCAGATCAAACAGTTCAAGTTGCGAAAATAGCCATCCCGTCACCCCACTCACTTCAGGACGGATAAAACTAAACTTCAGCGGATAGAGCAAAAAACCGCAGCAGGCCATTACCGTTGCCAGAATAAGCCGGTGGACAAGTCGGCGCTGTTCGAATGTCGTGCTACAAACGAACAGCGAAAATCCATATAAAAGATCCAGACTCCAGTAAGGAACAATAGTCCAGGGAAGAAAAGGGATCGCCGTTTCCCAACCGAATACCTGACTGGGGATATCATGGCTGTTAAGGTCCTGAACCGCGGTGAACTGATTAAGAGATCCATAGGTGAAGAAGAAAAACGGGGCCAGCAACAATAACCAGCCAGCGCCTTGTAGCAATACGTTCCGACGTTCAGTTATCACGACGCACCGCCATCGAAACCGTAAAAATACCCCACTCATCAATCCGTTGTGTGCATTTATCAAATCCGGCATCACGCACGAGTGAATCCATCTCCCCTTGCGAACGCACGCGCATTACCCACGGTTTACCATCTTTATGACTGGTTAACACCCCGGCAATCATCTCCAGTTGAGGGTGCCACGGCTGCCCGGTGTAGATGAGAATGCCGCCCGGTTCGATGGCATTGGCAAGACCTGCGAGTGAGTTTTTTACCTGCTCATTTTCGGGAAAAAGCTCATACAGGCCAGAGACAATCGCCAGCGTAGGCCGCGGAGTTAACGCGCTGAGTTCCTCCGGGTTAAACGCATCGCCCTGTTCAAAACGCACCCGCCCAGACATTCCCCGTTGAGCAATCATCTCTTGCCCCTGTGCAACATTTAACTCGCTGTAATCACGTAACAAAATATCGCTTACGGCAGGCTCGTTTGCCAGCGCATCCAGTACATAGCGCCCATGCCCTGCGGCAATGTCAACCACGCGGACGGCTAAACCTTTGGCGTGGAGATCGGCAACGGCTTGTTTAATCAGTATTTGTAAATGGGTTTTGCGCTGGCGAATACCGCGCCAGCCAACACTGTTCAGGTAGATTTTGTCGACTAAACGCCCGAATGCGTTACTACCTTGCGGTTGATTTTGATAGACATAATCCAGCGAACTGCCTGAATCAAAGCCGGTGCTCATTCCGAGATGCAGGCCCGAAGAGTGCGTCCCGAACAATTTCATCGCCTTTCGCATAAAGCGATACGCTAAATCAACCGGCGATAATGGCACGGGTCCACCAGAAAGTAGCCGCCATCGATCCGCTGATGGTCCTGTGCAGTCTTCATGCTGATAATCAAATTTTTGCGATTTGTTAGCATATAAACGACTAATAAAGCTTTGCATTTTTTCAAATGCCAGCGCCCTGTTCTCTTCACCCAACGTGTCGTGATAAAAGCCTGGCAGCAGATGCAGCTCTTTCAGAGGGCTACGTAATCTCTGATAAAAATCAATCTGCGGTTGGCGATGCACCACATAGTCATCGCCTGATATCAGAAGTTGCGTGGGGAGCGTAATCGCCGCCGCATCTCTAATAATACGTTCAGACGTTTTGTAGAGATCGAGCAAGATATTAACGGCAATCGCCCGTGTGATCAGCGGATCATTATTGAAACTCGCCCCCCGTTGCCGATCGTGGGTCAAATAGCGTCCTTTCACATAGGAATTAATAAAAAACAGACCACGCAGACGATGCCATAACGCCAGCGCAGGACGTGCCAGCGGCACATACAATTTAACCTTAAAGGCCGGAGAAGCCAGTACCAGCCCGCGAATTGCAGGTGCATAATCATGAACCCATGTGGCAACCAGCACTGCGCCGACGCTTTGCGCGATCACTACCACCTCATCCAGCCCGACCTGGCTGTCGCTGGCAGCAAAACGGACAAATTCATCGACATCCTGCACTGAACGCGCAAGAGATGGGCTATAACCACGCGGCCCCGAAGTTTGTCCATGCCCTCGGGCATCCCAGGCATAAAAAGCAGTATCTGGCATCGCCAGTTCATCAACGATATGTTGTAGACGACCAGAATGTTCATGACCGCGATGAAATAAGACGATGACCTTTTTCGCCCCTGGCTGTAAAGTGGGCCAGTGCCGATAAAACAACGCTGTATTATCACTGGTGGTAAAAAAATGCTCCCCAGGGATGCGTGAATTTTCCATTTTCTCTATTTTCCTTCAGTAACAGCAGTAGCGAATAAAATAAAAAAATACCGGAGCGGTGAAAATTAAGGAGTCAATCCTGTCAAGGAGTCCGCCATGTCCTGGTAATAGTTTTCCGCTATCTTTAACACCCACATCTCGTTTGATGGCTGACATCACCACATCGCCACAAAAGCCACTTACCCCAATCAGTAACCCCGCCAATAATGCCTGCCAGGCGTTTAAGGGGGTCAATAAGGGTCCAATTATCATCGACGCTATCATGGTGGTGATTACGCCCCCCACCAAACCTTCCAGCGTTTTTCCCGGGCTGACTTTGGGGACTACTTTTCTTCTGCCGAAAGATTTTCCCCATAAATACTGTGCAATATCGTTTGACTCGGTTAACGCCAAAAGAAATAACACCAGTAACGCCCCGCCCTGGATATTTATGGTTGGCAACATTAATAACCAGGCGGCATGACTCAAGGCGAAAACGGTCATTATCCAGCCCCAAAAAATGGCGCTCACGGTATGCAGAAAACCAGAGGGGTCACCCACAAAAACTCGCCAGGTGGCTAATATCAGAAACCCAGTCAAAGGTATAAATAACAGAAACAGCTCAAAGCAATTAAAACCGATAAGCAAATAGTTAAGAGGAATAACCCAATATAACCAACGCGGAAAATGTACGGATATAAGCGTACAATATTCTTTCAATGCCAGAAAACTTATCAGCGTAAAAAACGTCAACGTCATCCAACGTGGACCTGAAATCACCAGTGAAAAACAAATGACGATGCCCCACCAGGTACGAATACGTAATGTAACTTCATCCCCTTTTCTCTCCGGTAACCGCCATAGCAGAAAACGGTTTATCAGCGTTGCTAAAATTAACAACGCGAAAAGTGTTGCCAGAGATTTTTCCAGCATTATCTTTCAGCGCTCATCAGGAGCACACTCCGACAACGATTAATCGCAGTCCAGAGAAGCAGAATTGAAGCAATGCTCCATAAAAGATTATTCCATTGCATCCACTGTGGATAAATGGCAACGGTCAGACCCCACAGACCAAATAATAACGAGCGATCGCTTTTGCCAAATGGACCGGCATAACTGCGAACACCGTTAATCGTCTGCGCGAGTAAACCGCAAAACTCGGTCAATATGGTGCAAAATAACATGAGTATCACGAGTGATGCGTTACTTTCCGGTAAAAATAAAAATGGTAAATAGAGCGCAATATCGGAAATAACATCGCCAGTCTCATTCAAAATCGCCCCCAGACGTGTTTGCTGGTTGCACTCACGCGCCAACATGCCATCCAGCGCATTGAGCGCCATACGGATAAAAAGCACGATGGGCAATAGCAAAAAGAGGATGGGTTGTGCCACCAACATCAACAGCAATCCGGTAAGAAGAGAAAGCGCCAGTGCAGCAAGAGTGATGTGATTCGCTGTAACGTGGTGCTTGTAAAGCCAAAACATCGTCGGCCTTAACAGCGACTGAAAGAGCGGTTTTATCTGGTAGAGCGTCATTATCAATCCTTGATAATTCGGTTTGCGCTATGGTGCATCAATTCCCCTGACGGAGATATCGCAACACGCCGCTTCATTAAAAATTCAGAATATATCAAGGTATTGGGGACTCACTGTCAGGAATAATTATCCCCAATTAATCAAAGGGTTAAGAAATATTACGTTGTGGATCAATACAACTCATCAAGTTTTCTCATCGCTTGTTCCCGTATTGCGCGCGTCTTACCGTTAAGCGCCAGCTGGCGGACTAAATCCAGTTCAGGGTTAACAAGCTCTAACGCCAGCAAAGGATCACGTTTCAGCCTCGCCTTTAATACATCAACTGGAAAACGGGGATTATTCATCGCCACAATCCACCACTCGGGATCAATTTCTGCCGCCAGTACTGCAGGCGTTGTGTGGCGGTTGTTAAGTGCGCCGAACTTGAAAAATGTGAGATTGCTTTTCGCCAGTGTACTCCACCATATACGATCCGGTTGTTTTGCCAGTACATCCAGTTGTGCTAACGCATCGGGGTCGAGTGCATAATAGACGCGTAATGCTTCATCAACCTGCGCACGGGAGCTGTTTTCCTGCCTCAGAAAAAACTTCGCCCAAATATCATTGCGTGGCGTATTTTGCTGTAATTCCTTGAGGACAACAGCGGGTAAATTATCCCAACTAACTAATGCACTCTCTAAAAAGTCCCAGTCTTCCGAACGTATCAGAGAGGTGGCATTTAATAGCATCTGGTCATCAACTTCACCGTAGCTGATAAGCTCAGACAAAATCATATCAGCGCTGGTTTCATATGCAGCTGAATCTGCTTTCGGATTATTTTTCCGATGTGATAAAGCACGTTGCCAAATTTTTTGTTTCATCGCCGTACTCAGATACTGATTTTTCGCCAGATTACTCCACCCCTCAGGATCGTTGAAACGTGTCAATAACCGTTGTAAAGCAGCGTCAGAGTGAATTACCTGCATATCCCGACAGCAAAAGTAGGCAGGGGATTTTTTCTCCATCCTTTTAACAAAATTAAACTGTAAGTTATCTGGCAATGCTAAAAATAACACATGTATTAGATCATCGTCATTCTCGAATTTTTGGTATAAATAGGCTGCAACTTTGTCACTCTCTTGTGGCGTCATCCGCAATAATTGACCATGGTGTTTCATCTCTGCCAGCTTGAACACTAAGCTTGTGACAACATTGTTTGATGAATCGTTCGCCAACTGCATTGCCTGATTGTAGGTGAGTTGTCCTCCAGCACCGACCTGACGAATAGAGGAATCATCACTGCGGATATAGCCATCAATAATGGATTCAGGCAATAACCACGCATCTTTATAAAGCTCCTGAATGATCATATCCCAATCTCTTTTCGCCAGAGTCATTACGATATCCAGAGGGAGATTTTCACGTAGCGCAAGATTCAACGGACCGACACCATCAGGTAGACGACTCATTCGCGTCATTATTTCGACAGAGAGCGGTTCACGGTCGAGCAACCCCAGAACAACAGGCTGGTAACCCAATTGCTGATCGGTCAACTCCAGAATCTCATTGTCAGGCATATATCTCGCCATACTTTCAATCGTTTGTTCATCATTGCTATTAATAAGTTGTTTGCGTAGGTTAGCTGAAATTCCTTTAAGCCTTGGGAGAGTTCGGATTATGGCAAGATCAAATGTCGCAATATCTCGTCCTTCAAATGCAGCAACGTTGCCTTCATCCAGCATTTGCAATTCCTGCACTAACTCAGGAGAAGGCTTAGGGCGAAACAGCGCTTCTTTTTTCATCTGATTACAGACATTCCCTGCCATGCGAATATTGCTTCGCTTAAAAATTTCTTTCAGAGCATCTTCATCATTTATTAGACCCCAATAATATGCATCAGGATTTATTATCATCAGCGCTTTTTTGACATTTTCAGTGTCATGTTTGTCACTCGCACGGACCATGAATTCACTATTTGTCGAAGACGCAACAACAGGTGCAATTATGTCATTGATAAATATCCCACGCGCATTAATACTCCCCTTAATCGTAGACGGATTATCGTAATATGAGTCGATAAATACCAGTCCACTTGCATTTATCGAACCGGTAATTAACAGTGGTGAATCCGCAACTATATTCGTTGCCGTCACGTTACCGAGAATAACCCATGGATTAGAAAGAGAGAAAGTGGAAATATTACCTTTGACTGTCAAATTCCCAAGAACAATCAATTTTTGATTACTCTCTATATTACCTTCTACCACTAAATCGCCACGATGCACTTTCCAGTTCGATGCAGATAAACCGAAGGGGACAAGATTCACGCTACTGTTGATAGCTTGTTCAACTTGTTGTTTATCTTCAGCGGTAGCCGCAGAAAAAAATTGTTCAATATCAACTGCATTTGCAACACATCGAAGTTCCGCCTGTACTGGAAGACTCAGCATAAACAGGGGAAGTAAACCTATCCAGCCGCAAATCCTGGCCTTAAACATATGCACTCCATGCCATTAAAAAAGAAACAAAAGGGAAATGCATCTTTCCCTTTTGTATATTCGTTATTCTCGCGAAATACCATCCAACGTAGACAACACTTCCTCAGAAAGTTGCAATTTTTCAGCAGCCATATTCTCCCGTAAATGCGCAACCGAAGACGTCCCTGGGATCAGCAAAATATTCGGTGAACGCTGTAACAGCCACGCCAGCGCCACCTGCATTGGTGTTGCACCCAGGCTCGCAGCAACATCGGAAAGTGTGGACGATTGCAGCGGTGTAAAGCCCCCGAGCGGGAAGAACGGCACGTAGGCAATGCCATCGTGGGCCAAAGCATCAATCATTGCATCATCAGCACGGTGCGCGATGTTGTATTCGTTTTGCACACAGACAATTTCGGCAATCTTGCGCGCCTCTGCAACCTGCGTCGGTGTGACGTTGCTCAGGCCAATATGTTTTACCAGGCCTTGTTGTTGCATCTCTGCCAGCACGGTCAGGCTGGCCTCAATCGATCCTTCCGCTGGGCCATGACCATCCCCCATCATAACGCGCAGGTTAACCACATCCAGCACATCCAGCCCGAGATTACGTAGATTATCGTGCACCGCTTTTTGCAGCTCTGCCGGAGAAAATGCGGGCAACCAGGATGCGTCCTCTCCACGCCGCGCACCAATTTTAGTGACAATTGTCAGGTCGTCAGAGTAAGGATAAAGCGCTTCGCGGATAATCTGATTGGTGACGTGCGGACCATAAAAGTCGCTGGTATCAATATGATTGACGCCCAATGCCAGCGCCTCACGCAGCACGGTTATAGCGACGTGGCGATCTCGTGGGGGGCCAAAAACTCCAGGACCTGCCAGTTGCATCGCGCCATAACCAAGACGGTTAACGGATTTTGTACCGAGAGTAAATGTGTTGCTGCTCATCGCACCCTGCCCTGTAATAAAACGGATTAAGAAAAATCAGTATAGAAACGAAAAGAGATAAATAATGCGAAGGTGTAAACAAGATTACTGGATGAGTTGCTCTGTTATCCTGAAAGACACCAAAACAAAACGCGTCAAGCGCCGCATCCGGCAATAAAAAAACCGCAACCTGTATCAGCGTTGCGGTTTAGGGATCACATGCTAAAAATTAGAACGTCCAGCATCAGGACGTTACTGTTTCGGTCGCAGATTCTCATCAAATACCAGGCGTTTCCTGCCAGGTTCAATTTCCCGCAATGGCTCGACTTGATGTAACGTCTGCTTACAGCGTGTCACCAGCACCTGATACTCATGCGTACCCTGCTTTTTCCATGCCAGCTCCTGCTCACTAAGTTCACGAATCGCTTTCGCCGGGCTGCCGACAATCAGGTAATTAGCAGGCATTTCTGCTTTGGCTTTCACAAATGCGGATGCGCCAACAATGCTGTTCTCGCCAATCACCGCACCGTCCATCACTACCGCGTTCATTCCCACTAATGCATTGCGGCGGATAATGCAGCCGTGAAGGATAGCGCTATGACCAATATGTCCATCTTCTTCAACGACAGTATCCTGCTCGGGAAAACCGTGCATAACGCAATTATCCTGAATGTTCGCGCCATCTTTCACCACGATACGACCAAAATCGCCACGCAGACTGGCATTTGGCCCAACGTAAACGCCCTTGCCGAGAATAACATCGCCGATCAATACCGCTGTCGGATGGACAAAACTCTCTTCTGGCACAACCGGAGTCAGACCGTCTATCTGATAAATTGGCATAACGCCTCCTGTTCAATATTCAAGCCGCCAAAACGTTGAAAATACAGGCTTCCCGGCGCAGGCAGTTCACCGACCGAGGTTTCACCTTTTTCACTAACGAACGCTAAAGCAGCAGGCGCTACGCGCTGATAAATGTTGATACACAGCTGACGTGCCGTATGCCCTGCCCAGTGTGCCGGAAGCAACTCCTCCGGCAACAATGGGTCTTTAAGGACGACACGGCGATAAAAATGGATCAGTAAAAGCTGAATATGAAATGCCCGCTCCGGGGTTAACTCGTCTGCCGCCTCTTTTAACAGCGGCACCAGCGGGCGGAATGACTGAATAAAGGTTTCGTACATGGCATTTTGTTCAGTTAAATGCCAGCACTCTTCTACTCTGGCACGCAGTGCTGCGCGAGAAAGCGCCAGTGGTATTTGCGCTTCAAAACAAATCACGTTATCCGCCACCCCCGCTTCATGCAAAAGTGCCTGTACATCGGCCAGTTTTTGCGACGGCGATGCCATCAGGCTGGGTGCCAGTGCGCCAAAACCTTGCCAGATCAACTGCTTTTTGACATCAGCCAGCGTCGTTTTATCTAAACCTTCCGAGAGCAACAGGAGCCATTTACCATCCCATGCAGGTTGCTCTGCGCGATAAATTTTACTTTCTGCCCGTCGCGTCAGGCGCAAGCCTTTATCACTGAGGCTATAGAAACTGCGTCGCCCGATGCGGGAAACATCCAGCCAGCCTTCTTTATTAAGACGAAACAAAGCGGTGCGCACGAAACGCTCACCAAATCCCAGCCCTTCCAGCAAAGCAGCCAGACTACCCAACCAGATTTCACCACCACGATGGGAAAGCGAATCACCATACAGAGAGGAGATCAAAGATGTGCCACTGACCGGAACAGCGTTTACAGCATGTTGGATAAAAGTATCAAGTTTACTCATTCGCTTCAGTCTGTTGTTATTGTTGTGATTTATGAATCATAGCACAGGTCGTATCGACTTCTGGCCCTGGCGCTTTACCCCACCAGGGCCAGACGATACGTCAGGCACCAACAATATTGCGCAGATCAAACACCCGACACGCCTTGCCTTCTGAACGCGGGATACTGCCACAGTTAACGATCATCACATCGGTAGAGATCCCCACCATCGACTTAATCCGATGGCGCAGCTGGTGGCATACCTGGCAACGCTGCTCATGCGTCAATGTCAGGCTACTTTCTTTCAACTCCACTTTCACAGAAAGTGAATCAAGATGCCCCCGGCGGTTCACCTCCAGTTGGTAATGCGGCGATAAATGTTCGAATTTGACAATCTCTTCTTCCAGTTGTGACGGAAAGACATTTACACCGCGAATAATCAACATGTCATCGCTGCGTCCGCTGATGCGATCCATGCGGCGCATAGTCCGCGCCGTTCCTGGTAACAGTCGGGTTAAATCACGCGTGCGGTAACGAATGACCGGCAATGCTTCTTTGGTCAGCGTGGTGAATAACAGTTCGCCATGTTCACCATCGGCAAGCGGTGTGCCGTCATGAGGATTAACAATTTCAGGATAGAAATGATCTTCCCAAATGGTTGGGCCGTCGGTAGTTTCCAGACACTCCATCGCCACCCCCGGCCCCATCACTTCTGACAGGCCATAAATATCCAGTGCGGTGATCCCCAGGCGACGCTCAATCTCTTTACGCATGGCCTGTGTCCACGGCTCAGCACCAAATACTCCAACCCGCAGCGAGCAACCGCTGGCATCACCGCCCAACTGCCGCTCCAGCTCTTCAATCAGGTTAAGGCAATAAGATGGCGTAACCATGATCATATCTGGTTGAAAATCACGGATCAGTTGCGCTTGTTTTTCCGTCTGCCCGCCAGACATCGGGATCACCGTAGCGCCCAGACGTTCGGCACCATAGTGCGCACCCAGCCCACCAGTAAACAGGCCGTAACCATAGGCAACATGAATTTTGTCTTTGGGCGAGCCCCCTGCCGCACGCAAAGAACGCGCTACAATATTGGCCCAGTTATCAATATCGTTTTGCGTATAGCCGACAACTGTCGGTTTACCTGTGGTTCCCGAAGAAGCATGAATGCGCACCACTTGTTCCATTGGCACGGCAAAGGTGTCAATGGGATAGTTGTCGCGCAGATCCTGTTTGGTGGTACAGGGAAATTTACGCAGGTCTGAAAGTTCCCTGAAATCATCAGGATGTACGCCTGCTGCGTCGAATTTGCGCCGATACATCGGCACATTTTCATACGCGTGTTTGAGCGTCCATTTCAGACGCTGTGTTTGCAACGCCTGTAACTCATCAACAGACGCGGTTTCAATCGGGTCAAGCTTTGTATTGGTTATCATTGTAGGGTACTCGCAGGTTGATATGCTCAAACACGCTCCAGAATCATGGCGATGCCCTGACCGACACCGATGCACATGGTGCACAATGCGTAACGACCGTTACGCCGATGCAGCTCATGGCTGGCAGCCAGTGCCAGGCGGGCACCACTCATTCCCAACGGATGGCCTAAGGCGATAGCGCCTCCGTTGGGGTTAACATGTGGGGCATCATCAGGCAGCCCCAATTCGCGTAGTACACCCAACGCCTGGGCCGCGAACGCTTCGTTCAGTTCAATCACGTCCATATCGTGAATACTCAGCCCTGCGCGTTCCAGCACCCGGCGAGTTGCAGGCACCGGACCAAGCCCCATCAGGCGCGGTTCCACCCCGGCGGTTGCCATGGCTACGATACGCGCCCGCGGTGTCAGTCCTTGCGCTGCTGCCATCTGTTCACTGGCAATAATCAACGCAGCGGCTCCGTCATTCACCCCGGAAGCATTGCCTGCGGTAATCACCCCATTGGCACGAAATGGTGCTTTTAACCCACGTAACTGTTCCAGCGTCGTTTCCGGGCGCAGATGCTCATCATGTTGTATTTCTGTTACAACACCTTTCTTGTTTTTCAACACAACCGGAACAATCTCCTCAGCCAGAATGCCTGAGGATTGCGATTTTGCCGTACGTTGCTGACTGCGTAGCGCAAAACTATCTTGATCTTCTCGTGAGATTTTTAACAGTTCAGCTACATTCTCTGCCGTTTCCGGCATGCTGTCAGTTCCAAATTGCTGAGCCATGAGCGGGTTCACAAATCGCCAGCCAATAGTGGTATCGAACATCTCAGCCTGACGAGAAAATGCACTGGCTGCCTTGCCCATAACAAACGGTGCCCGTGACATTGACTCCACGCCACCGGCGATCAGCAAATCGCCATCGCCCGCTTTAATCGCCCGTGCGGCAAACCCCAGTGCGTCCAGCCCGGAACCACACAAGCGGTTAATGGTTGTGCCGGAAACACTCTGCGGCAGCCCCGCCAGTAAAGTCGCCATCCGGGCTACGTTACGGTTATCTTCTCCCGCCTGATTAGCACAGCCGAGGATCACATCATCGATACACTCCGCATCGAGACGCGGGTTTCGCACCAGCAGTTCCCGCAAAGGGATAGCAGCCAGATCATCAGCCCGAACACTTGATAATGCCCCGCCGTAGCGACCAATTGGCGTACGAATTCCGTCACAAATAAAGGCTTCACGCATCAGGCTTCTCCTGTAATGGTGCCGCCGATGCGGTGAGATTTACCGCGAAACAGCGCAACCGTTTTTTGTTGTTGGTTAACAATTTCGATGTCGTAAACACCGGTTTGCTTGCCCTGATGACGTACCTGCGCAGTAGCAGTTAAGGTGTCTCCGGCAAAGCCTGGACGCAAAAAATCAATCGTGCAGGCAGAAGCGACGGCTGCCAGCCCCTGGCTATTGCAGGCGTAGGCAAAGGCAGTATCAGCCAGTGAAAATAGCTGCCCGCCGTGGCAACTTTGATGACCGTTAAGCATTTGTGCAGTGACGGTCATGGTCACTACAGCAAAGCCTTCATCCATTGAGATAATGTCGATGCCAAGCGCTTTGGCGCAGGCATCGTTCTCATACATTGCATGGGCATTTTGCCAGGCCTTATGACTCATAACCGCTCTCCAGAAGCGCCCGTTGGCGCAGCAATGAACATGGGCGATAGCGTTCTTCGCCATAGTGATGTTGTAGATTTTCCAGGAGCCTTAATATTCGCTGCCAGCCAAGTTGCGCTCCCCAGGCAAGCGGGCCATATGGATAATTCACCCCAAGACGCATGGCGGTATCGATATCCTGTTCAGAGGCCACGCCTTTTTGCAGCGCATCAAGGGCTTCATTGATGATCATTGCTACCGTTCGCCAAATCAGCATTCCTGGGTAATCTGCAATTTGCAGCACTGTTTTGCCCTGCTGTTGCAGGTAATAAATGGCCTTGCGGGTCGCTGAGTCCGGGTTCACCGCTGCCGCAGCAATGGTCACCACCTTGCCCGCCATTTTGTCGACCACTACCACCGGGCGTGCCAGTCGTATTGCCAGCGCCTGTGCCGTCTCGCCTTGTGTCTCAATCAATAAAACATCGTCAATTTCTGTGACACCGTCACTTTTCTTTTCTACTTTCATTGGGCTAAAACTGTCGCTTACCGCTTCCAGGCCAACAACTGCCTCACGTTCCGCGCGCCAGTCGTACACGCCCAGCCCACTTTTCTTGCCCAACCGTCCACCAATCACCAGTTCCTGTTGCACCAGCGAAGGTAAAAAACGACGCTCCTGCCAGAAAGCGTTAAACACCGAACAGGTGACAGCAAAATTGACGTCCTGACCAATCAGATCGGTTAATTCCAGCGGCCCCATCGGGAAACCAGCGCCATCGCGAAGTGCAGCGTCAATCACTTCTGGTGCAGCAACCTGCTCTTCCAGTGCCCGCCAGGCCTCGGAATAATAAGGACGCGCAACACGGTTAACGATAAATCCGGGGGTCGAATGACAGCGCACTGGCTGCTTACCCCAACTCAATGTCAGTTCACACAACTGCTCGACAACTTCCGCTGCCGTTGCCAGCCCACTGACCACCTCCACCAACTTCATCACCGGTGCCGGGTTAAAAAAATGCAGCCCCGCAACACGTTCAGGATTTTTTACCTCCGCAGCAATCGCGGTTATAGAGATTGACGAAGTGTTAGTGGTCAATAGCGTTTGTGGCGGGCAAACTTCCGCCAGTTGTGCAAAGAGCGCTTTTTTAACTTCCAGACGTTCAGACGCCGCTTCAATAACCAGATTCGCTGCTGCCAGCGCGTGAATATCGGTCACCGGGATCAGGCGTTTCAATGTGCGTTCACAGGTTTCAGCGGTCAGTTTTCCCCGCGTCACGCGTGAATTTAGCCGCGCGTGTATCCCGTCGATTGCGCGGGTCAGCGCTTCAGCAGAAATGTCATACAGTAAAACCTGATGTCCATGACTGGCGGCAACTTCAGCAATGCCTGCCCCCATGGTGCCGCTCCCAATCACTGCCACAGTTTGCACATTTATCATCATGCTATTTCCCCGTGAACTGCGGTGAGCGTTTAGCCAGGAACGCACTGACACCTTCACGATAATCTGCGCTCCGTCCGGCAAGTCGCTGATAGTCACGTTCCAGATCCAGTTGCGTATCGAGCGTATTGGTTTCAGCGCTATTTATCGCTTGCTTGATAAGTCCAAGACCAAATGTCGGTTGTGTCGCCAGATGCCGTGCCAGCTGTTGCGCGGTATCTGCCAGCGTTTCATCATCAACAACCTGCCAGATCATCCCCCATTCGTGCGCCTGTTCAGCACTCAGTTGATTCCCCAGCAGTGCCAGCCCCATGGCGCGCGCTCGTCCGGCAACGCGTGGCAGTAACCAGGTTCCACCGCAATCGGGTATTAAGCCTAACTTACTAAACGCCATGACGAATTTTGCTGAACGGGCAGCAATAACGATGTCGCCCCCCAGTGCCAGTGTTGCGCCTGCCCCTGCCGCCACGCCATTGACTGCACAGATCACCGGTTTTGGCAGTTTTGCCAGGCGACGTACCAGTGGGTTATAGAAACGTTCAACTGACATCCCTAAATCCGGTGCGGGGCCTGTGGGATCAACGTTACGATCGTTAAGATCCTGACCAGCACAAAATCCGCGCCCGGCACCTGTAAGTAACAGGCAACGGATAGTGTCGTCGCGCTCGACCTGTTTCAGGCACTCTGCCAGTTGTGCGTGCATCTCATCATTAAAACTGTTCAGGCGTTCCGGGCGGTTGAGCGTTAGTGTCATCACGCCCTTTTCTACATGACTGAGGATGAATTCCATCATTAGCGTCCTTTAAAGTCGGGCGTGCGTTTTTGTAAGAAAGCGGAGATGCCTTCATGACGATCTTCTGTTGCCGCCAGCAAGGTGAATAACTGTCGCTCCTGGGCAAGTCCGGCTTGCAAAGCCACTTCCTGCGACTGGCGCAGCGCTTGCTTTGCCGCTTGTAAGGCCAGCGGCGAGTGACGTGCCATTTTCGATGCCAGCTGTAAGGCGTATTCGAGGGTTAAATCGCTGGGGAAGACGTCGCTAACCAGCCCGGCCTGCTGTGCTTGCTGAGCGGTGATACTTTCTCCGCTCAGCACCATTTTGCTGGCTAACGATTTACCGACACTACGGATTAAACGTTGCGTTCCGCCTGCGCCAGGCATGATGCCGAGAGTGATTTCCGGCAACCCAAAACGCGCGTTCTCTCCGGCAACCACCACATCGCACAACAATGCCAGTTCGCAACCCGCCCCAAGCGCGTAACCATTGACGGCTGCGATAAGTGGTTTATTAAAGGCCTGCAATCGCGCCCATAGCTGCGGACGTGTATCGTTTAAGGTGGCCGCGAGATCTTTTTCTGCCATTTCGTTGAGATCGGCCCCAGCGGCAAAAAAGCGTGCATTACCGGTAATCACACAGACCGAAATGCTGGTATCGGTAGCCGCAGCTTCCAGTTCATTTACCAGTTGCATCAGCAGGGCATTATTTAGCGCATTACGTGCGGCGGGACGGTTAAGGGTCAGCAACAATACTCGTTGCTGACGGCTGACGATCAGTTCGCTCATGCCATCCCCTTCGCGTCAAAGTCAACCACCACATCGCTGGTCAGCGGCAGTGCCTGGCAACTCAACACATAACCTGCGGCCAGTTCATCCGGTTCCAGACTGTAATTGGTTTCCATCGCCACTTTGCCACGCAGCACTTTGCATTTGCAGGTCGCACAGACGCCGCCTTTGCAGGCATAGGGCAGATCCGCCCCCTGGCGCAATGCCGCATCGAGAATGCTTTCATCGTCGGCATTAAGCACGATTTCCCGATCCCGCCCATCCTGACGTACAGTCACTTTTTGTCCGTCACTTTGCACGTTAACGCTACGTTTGACGCGCGTGCCAGGCGTATTAAACCGCTCCAGATGAATGGTTTTATCTGGCATTCCCAGTGCTTTTAAGGCGGTTTCCGCGTCATCCATCATCGCCGCCGGACCACAAATAAATGCCTCATCATAAAGACGAAAATTAATGAGCGAGGCCCCAAGTGACTGTAATTTTTCACCGTCAATACGCCCGTGAAGCAGATCGCTGTCGAGGGTTTCCTGACTGAAAATGCACAACAACTGTAAACGCTGAGGATATTTGTCTTTCAGGTCTGCCAGTGCCTGGCGAAACATCATGCTCTGGCTGGTACGGTTACCGTAGATCAGGGTGAACTGACTTTCAGGCTCGGTTTGTAAAGTGGTGGCGATAATCGCCAGCATTGGCGTAATACCTGATCCTGCTGCAATTGCCAGATAGCGCCCCTGGCGTTCGGCCTGCGGCTGATAGCCGAAATGCCCCTGCGGCACCATGACCTCCAGCGTCATACCCTGGCGGATGTGTTCGCGGGCATAGCGGGAGAAACGTCCGCCTTCAATGGCTTTCACCGCCACACTAATTTCGCCAGGCAGATAGCTGCGGCAAATGGAGTAACAACGGCGTAATTCTTCACCATCAAAGCTGGCTTTTAAGGTCAAATGTTGACCGGGGCGAAAGCGATACGCCTCCTGCAAAGGCTGGGGCACCGCAAAGGTAATGGTCACCGCATCACGGGTTTCCGACTCGACTTTTGCCACTGTTAAGGAATGAAACGTTGTCATGGCATCCTTAAATACATTTGAAATAATCGAAAGGTTCGCGGCAACTATCGCAGCGGTACAATGCTTTGCAGGCCGTGGAACCAAATTCACTGATAAGTGTGGTATGGACGCTGGCGCAGCGCGGGCAACGTACTTCTGGCGGCAAATGGGCATGGCAACTGTGTCCGGCGGGCGGGCTAATGCCATACTCTCGCAGACGCTCACGGGCATCGGGGGTCATCCAGTCGGTGGTCCATGCCGGGTCGAGTTGCAGCACAACCTGAACGGGGGTAAACCCGTTGGTTGTCATTGCCTCACGTATCGCGCCAATCAAATGTTCCGTTGCCGGACAACCGGAATATGTCGGCGTAAAGCCGATCACCCATCCTTCTCCCATCTGTGTCACATTACGCACCATGCCTAAATCAGTAATGGTCAGCACCGGGATCTCCGGGTCCGGGATCTGGCTGAGTAGCGCCCATATCTCATGAACCTGTGGCGGTGCAATGGTGGCCAGACGTTGCATACCCATCTCCTCTGTTACCATTGCTGACCGGGCAAGACACGCTGGAGATACTGCATTTCTGCCAGCATGGGTCCAAGGTGTTCGGTATGCAGTCCTTTTTTACCGCCAGTGCGATACGCCTGCTCTTGCGGTACGTTCAATGTGGCTTCGTTGATCCCGGCAAAAACTTCGGCTTCCCACGCTGCGCGTAAAGTGCGTGGATCAACCGCAATACCCTCTTCACTCAGTGCAATATCAATCTCGTCGGCATCGAACAGTTCGGCGGTAAAACGCCACAACTTGTTGATGGCCTGCTGCATCTTTTGCCCTGATACGTCAGTACCATTGCCCAGTCGCTCCAGCCAGCCACGACTAAAACGCAGGTGATAGCGCGCTTCTTTAATTGCTTTGGCAGAAATCGCCGCCAGTTGCGGATCACGGCTTTCCATCAGACGGGTAAAGAGCGCCACATGCCATGCATCGATGAAATACTGGCGTGCAATGGTGTCGGCAAAATTGCCGTTTGGTTGTTCAACCAACAATAAGTTGCTGAACTGGCGCTCGTCTCGGGTGAAGGCCAGGGTATCTTCATCGCCTTCTCCCGCTAATTCAGCGGCATACGATAAGAAGTTGCGTGCCTGACCTAATAAATCGAGGCCAATGTTTGCCAGTGCGAGATCGATTTCCAGTTCCGGTGCGTGACCGCACCATTCACCCAACCGCTGGGAGAGCACCAGGCAGTTATCGCCCAGGCGCAAGGTGTAAGCCGTTAACTGATTCATTTCCGACCTCACATGTGCTCAATGCCATCAGGGATGGTGTAAAACGTTGGATGGCGATAGACCTTGCTTTCAGCCGGATCAAAAAATTCACCGCGTTCTTCCGGTTGCGAGGCAACAATTTCACTCGCCTTCACCACCCAAATTGAACATCCTTCGCTACGACGGGTGTAAGCATCACGGGCATTTTCCAGTGCCATCCGCTCATCGGCAGCATGTAAACTGCCAACATGGCGGTGTGATAAGCCCTGTTTGCCACGCACGAAAACTTCGTATAACGGCCAGTAAACATTACTCATTTTGAATCTCCTTATGCGACCTTACGGGCATGTTGTTTTTGTGCATGGGCCAGCGCTGCTTCCCGTACCCAGGTACCTTCTTCCCAGGCTTTACGTTTGGCGTCGAGCCTCTCCTGATTACAAATTCCGCGACCGTTAATTACTTCGTTAAACTCCTGCCAGTCGATCTCACCAAAGCGGTAGTGACCGCTTTCAGTGTCAAAATGCAGATCCGGGTCAGGAACGGTCATACCGAGCATTTCAACCTGTGGAACGGTGTTATCCACGAAACGCTGGCGGAGTTCGTCGTTGGTGAAACGTTTGATTTTCCAGGTGAGACTTCTGGCGCTGTTTGGCGAGTTATCATCGTTTGGCCCGAACATCATTAAGGCTGGCCACCAGAAACGGTTAATGGCGTCTTGCAACATCTGCTTTTGAGCTTCGCTGCCCTGCGCCAGTGCCATGCAGGCTTCAAACCCCTGACGCTGGTGAAAACTCTCTTCTTTGCAGATTTTCACCATTGCTCTGGCATACGGGCCATAAGAAGTGCGGCATAACGCCACCTGATTGACGATCGCTGCGCCATCCACCAGCCAGCCGATAACACCGATATCAGCCCAACTCAATGTCGGATAATTAAAGATGGAGGAATATTTCATCCGTCCGTCGAGCATTTTTTGGTAGATGTCTTCTCTGGCGCAGCCCAGTGTTTCGGCGGCGCTATAGAGATACAGACCATGACCGGCTTCATCCTGCACTTTGGCCAACAGAATGGCTTTACGCCGCAAGGTTGGTGCGCGAGTGATCCAGTTACCTTCAGGCAACATACCAACAATCTCGGAGTGCGCATGCTGCCCAATCTGGCGGATCAATGTCTTTCGGTAAGCATCGGGCATCCAGTCCTGTGGCTCGATAGCCGTTTCCTGGGCTATCCGTTGCTCAAAGCGTTCTTCTTGGGTCACGTCATCACCTTTACGATTCCAGTTTTCGTGAATTAATTAAAAACACGAATCACATTGTTTTATGAAAGTTACACAATAGTTAAGTAAAATCACAAATTTTGTATGTTTGAACTGTGACGGATTTCGCACCCTATTTTTATAAATCATTATTTATCAGTGCATTAATGTTTTCCGCAGTTGCTATACAGATCGCATAGTTAACATTTCGTTAAAAGATCCCTTGCTTTTTATGATTCGCGATTTAACTATTAGCAACAGAAATGTGAAACATCTGGAGAGTAGCGATGCAGCAGTTAGCCAGTTTCTTATCCGGTACCTGGCAGTCTGGCCGGGGCCGTAGCCGTTTGATTCACCACGCTATTAGCGGCGAGGCGTTATGGGAAGTGACCAGTGAAGGTCTTGATATGGCGGCTGCCCGCCAGTTTGCCATTGAAAAAGGTGCCCCCGCCCTTCGCGCTATGACCTTTACCGAACGTGCGGCGATGCTTAAAGCGGTCGCTAAACATCTGCTGAGTGAAAAAGAGCGTTTCTATGCTCTTTCTGCGCAAACAGGCGCAACGCGGGCAGACAGTTGGGTTGATATTGAAGGTGGCATTGGGACGTTATTTACTTACGCCAGCCTCGGTAGCCGGGAGCTGCCTGACGATACGCTGTGGCCGGAAGATGAATTGATCCCCTTATCGAAAGAAGGTGGATTTGCCGCGCGCCATTTACTGACCTCAAAGTCAGGCGTGGCAGTGCATATTAACGCCTTTAACTTCCCCTGCTGGGGAATGCTGGAAAAGCTGGCACCAACGTGGCTGGGCGGAATGCCAGCCATCATCAAACCAGCTACCGCGACGGCCCAACTGACTCAGGCGATGGTGAAATCAATTGTCGATAGTGGTCTTGTTCCCGAAGGCGCAATTAGTCTGATCTGCGGTAGTGCTGGCGACTTGTTGGATCATCTGGACAGCCAGGATGTGGTGACTTTCACGGGGTCAGCGGCGACCGGACAGATGCTGCGAGTTCAGCCAAATATCGTCGCCAAATCTATCCCCTTCACTATGGAAGCTGATTCCCTGAACTGCTGCGTACTGGGCGAAGATGTCACCCCGGATCAACCGGAGTTTGCGCTGTTTATTCGTGAAGTTGTGCGTGAGATGACCACAAAAGCCGGGCAAAAATGTACGGCAATCCGGCGGATTATTGTGCCGCAGGCATTGGTTAATGCTGTCAGTGATGCTCTGGTTGCGCGATTACAGAAAGTCGTGGTCGGTGATCCTGCTCAGGAAGGCGTGAAAATGGGCGCACTGGTAAATGCTGAGCAGCGTGCCGATGTGCAGGAAAAAGTGAACATATTGCTGGCTGCAGGATGCGAGATTCGCCTCGGTGGTCAGGCGGATTTATCTGCTGCGGGTGCCTTCTTCCCGCCAACCTTATTGTACTGTCCGCAGCCGGATGAAACACCGGCGGTACATGCAACAGAAGCCTTTGGCCCTGTCGCAACGCTGATGCCAGCACAAAACCAGCGCATGCTCTGCAACTGGCTTGTGCAGGCGGCGGTAGCCTTGCGGGAACGCTGGTGACGGCTGATCCGCAAATTGCGCGTCAGTTTATTGCCGACGCGGCACGTACGCATGGGCGAATTCAGATCCTCAATGAAGAGTCGGCAAAAGAATCCACCGGGCATGGCTCCCCACTGCCACAACTGGTACATGGTGGGCCTGGTCGCGCAGGAGGCGGTGAAGAATTAGGCGGTTTACGAGCGGTGAAACATTACATGCAGCGAACCGCTGTTCAGGGTAGTCCGACGATGCTTGCCGCTATCAGTAAACAGTGGGTGCGCGGTGCGAAAGTCGAAGAAGATCGTATTCATCCGTTCCGCAAATATTTTGAGGAGCTACAACCAGGCGACAGCCTGTTGACTCCCCGCCGCACAATGACAGAGGCCGATATTGTTAACTTTGCTTGCCTCAGCGGCGATCATTTCTATGCGCATATGGATAAGATTGCTGCTGCCGAATCTATTTTCGGTGAGCGTGTGGTGCATGGGTATTTTGTGCTTTCTGCGGCTGCGGGTCTGTTTGTCGATGCCGGTGTCGGTCCGGTCATTGCTAATTATGGGCTGGAAAACTTGCGCTTTATCGAACCCGTAAAGCCAGGCGATACCATCCAGGTGCGTCTCACCTGTAAGCGCAAGACGCTGAAAAAACAGCGTAGCGCAGAAGAAAAACCAACAGGTGTGGTGGAATGGGCGGTAGAGGTATTCAATCAGCATCAAACCCCGGTGGCGCTGTATTCAATTCTGACGCTGGTGGCCAGGCAGCACGGTGATTTTGTCGATTAATCGGTGAATGAAGGGCAACGGCGAATAGTTGCCCTTTTATTTCACTAAATTTTGTGACGTTGTCACATTATGCATAATGTGTACATCTATTTTCAGGGCATCCACTGTATGAAAAGCTGGCACACCTGCCAAACAACCTGGCAGGTGCAGGCAATCCCCTTTGCATCAGTACTGATAATGTGAACCTGACTAAACCGCCCACAGAGCGCGGTTGCTAACAAGAACACAACATCTGACGAGGTTAATAATGGGAAGCCCCTCTCTGTATTCTGCCCGTAAAACAACCCTGGCGTTGGCAGTCGCCTTAAGTTTCGCCTGGCAAGCGCCGGTATTTGCCCACGGTGGTGAAGCGCATATGGTGCCAATGGATAAAACGCTTAAAGAATTTGGTGCCGATGTGCAGTGGGACGACTACGCCCAGCTCTTTACCCTGATTAAAGATGGCGCGTACGTGAAAGTGAAGCCTGGTGCGCAAACAGCAATTGTTAATGGTCAGCCTCTGGCACTGCAAGTACCGGTAGTGATGAAAGACAATAAAGCCTGGGTTTCTGACACCTTTATTAACGATGTTTTCCAGTCCGGGCTGGATCAAACCTTTCAGGTAGAAAAGCGCCCTCACCCACTTAATGCGCTAACTGCGGACGAAATTAAACAGGCCGTTGAAATTGTTAAAGCTTCCGCGGACTTCAAACCCAATACCCGTTTTACTGAGATCTCCCTGCTACCGCCAGATAAAGAAGCTGTCTGGGCGTTTGCGCTGGAAAACAAACCGGTTGACCAGCCGCGCAAAGCCGACGTCATTATGCTCGACGGCAAACATATCATCGAAGCGGTGGTGGATCTGCAAAACAACAAACTGCTCTCCTGGCAACCCATTAAAGACGCCCACGGTATGGTGTTGCTGGATGATTTCGCCAGTGTGCAGAACATTATTAACAACAGTGAAGAATTTGCCGCTGCCGTGAAGAAACGCGGTATTACTGATGCGAAAAAAGTGATTACCACGCCGCTGACCGTAGGTTATTTCGATGGTAAAGATGGCCTGAAACAAGATGCCCGGTTGCTCAAAGTCATCAGCTATCTTGATGTCGGTGATGGCAACTACTGGGCACATCCCATCGAAAACCTGGTGGCGGTCGTTGATTTAGAACAGAAAAAAATCGTTAAGATTGAAGAAGGTCCGGTAGTTCCGGTGCCAATGACCGCACGCCCATTTGATGGCCGTGACCGCGTTGCTCCGGCAGTTAAGCCTATGCAAATCATTGAGCCTGAAGGTAAAAATTACACCATTACTGGCGATATGATTCACTGGCGGAACTGGGATTTTCACCTCAGCATGAACTCTCGCGTCGGGCCGATGATCTCCACCGTGACTTATAACGACAATGGCACCAAACGCAAAGTCATGTACGAAGGTTCTCTCGGCGGCATGATTGTGCCTTACGGTGATCCTGATATTGGCTGGTACTTTAAAGCGTATCTGGACTCTGGTGACTACGGTATGGGCACGCTAACCTCACCAATTGCTCGTGGTAAAGATGCCCCGTCTAACGCAGTGCTCCTTAATGAAACCATCGCCGACTACACTGGCGTGCCGATGGAGATCCCTCGCGCTATCGTGGTATTTGAACGTTATGCCGGGCCGGAGTATAAGCATCAGGAAATGGGCCAGCCCAACGTCAGTACCGAACGCCGGGAGTTAGTGGTGCGCTGGATCAGTACAGTGGGTAACTATGACTACATTTTTGACTGGTTCTTCCATGAAAACGGCACTATTGGCATCGATGCCGGTGCTACGGGCATCGAAGCGGTGAAAGGTGTTAAAGCGAAAACCATGCACGATGAGACGGCGAAAGATGACACGCGCTACGGCACGCTTATCGATCACAATATCGTGGGTACTACACACCAACATATTTATAATTTCCGCCTCGATCTGGATGTAGATGGCGAGAATAACAGCCTGGTGGCGATGGACCCAGTGGTAAAACCGAATACTGCCGGTGGCCCACGCACCAGTACCATGCAAGTTAATCAGTACAACATCGGCAATGAACAGGATGCCGCACAGAAATTTGATCCGGGCACGATTCGTCTGTTGAGTAACCCGAACAAAAAGAACCGCATGGGCAATCCGGTTTCCTATCAAATTATTCCTTATGCAGGTGGTACTCACCCGGTAGCAAAAGGTGCCCAGTTCGCGCCGGACGAGTGGATCTATCATCGTTTAAGCTTTATGGACAAGCAGCTCTGGGTAACGCGTTATCATCCTGGCGAGCGTTTCCCGGAAGGCAAATATCCGAACCGTTCTACTCATGACACCGGTCTTGGACAATACAGTAAGGATAACGAGTCGCTGGACAACACCGACGCCGTTGTCTGGATGACCACCGGCACCACACATGTGGCCCGCACCGAAGAGTGGCCGATTATGCCGACCGAATGGGTACATACTCTGCTGAAACCATGGAACTTCTTTGACGAAACGCCAACGCTAGGGGCGCTGAAGAAAGATAAGTGATTGTTTCAGACAAAAAAACGGCACCAGGTGCCGTTTTTTACTTATGAGCGAACCAGATTAATACCGTACACACACCGACTTAGTTTCACACCAACCGTCCAGCCAGTCGGGGCCAAAATCACGGCCCGTTCCTGACTGCTTCATCCCACCAAACGGTAAGTTAGCGTCAATTAAGGTATGGCTGTTTACCCACACCGTCCCTGCCTGTAAGCGATCGCTATATTCCAGAGCCTGGGAGAGATTTTGCGTCCAGACACTGGCAGTTAAGCCATATTCCGTGTCGTTTGCCAGTTGTAACGCCTCTTCTCCATCCGCTACTCGCACCAGGTTTACCACCGGACCAAACACCTCTTCACGAGTTAAGCGCAATTTAGCATCGGGATTTACCACCAGCGTTGGCGCAACATAATACCCCTCTCCGGCTGGTCCATTCGACCCGCGAATCAGCTCTGCTTGCTGTGCCTGCGCATCGTCGAGGAATGAACACACTTTGTCGCAGTGCGCACGAGAAACCAAAGGGTTAATCTGTGCAACAGGTGACATCCCCGGTCCCACTTGCAACGATTTTACCGCCTGCTCAAATCCACTAACCAGCGTGTCAAACAACGGCGCTTCAATATAAATTCGCGAACTGGCGGCGCATACTTGCCCTTGATTCAGGAAGCTTCCGGTCATCAAGCCTTCAATAACCCATTGCGGATCAGCATCTTTTAATACAATTGCCGGGTTTTTACCGCCCAGTTCCAGCGTTACACGCGTTAAGTGATCAGCAGCAGTTCTGGCAATACCTTTTCCCGTCGCGGTTGAACCGGTAAAACTGATTTTCGCAACATGAGGATGTGACGTCAGGGCCGCGCCGCATACAGCACCTGACCCGGTGACGACATTAAAAACGCCATCAGGGATACCAGCCTCGCTGGCCAGTTCCGCCACGCGCAACATCGTCAGTGGCGTGGTTTCCGAAGGCTTAATCACGATTGAACAGCCTGCTGCCAGTGCTGGCATCACCTTCCACATACCAATCATCAACGGAAAGTTCCATGGCACAATTCCCGCCACTACGCCAACCGGCTCTTTACGCGTCCAGGCCTGATAACGCGCCCCCTGGGGTAAGGGAATCGACAAGTCCAGCGTTTTACCCGCGATTTTGGTCGTTAACCCGGCGGTATAACGCATCCAGTTCAGCGTACAGCCCACTTCAAAAGCACGGGAAATGGCAATTGACTTGCCTTGCTCCAGGGTTTCCAGTTGCGCCAGCTCCTCACTGTGCTGCTCCACCAGATCAGCAAAACGTAGCAGAATACGTTCACGCTCTGCGGGTAATCGCCCGGCCCAGCGACGCGAGACAAAGGCCCGCCAGGCAGACATGACTGCGTTATCTACATCCGCTTCGTTGGCATCAGCAGTAGACGCAATTTCTTGCCCGGTGGCCGGATCAAAGATCGCCAACCGTTTTTCACTTTGTGCGGGGCCAGGACGACCATCAATATAAAGACCGTGTTGACGATCGAGAAACTGTTGGACCTGGCTTAATACTGCTACATGCGGCTCTGTCATCACTTTTCCTTATTATTTACCCAGTGTGATTTCAGTGTACGCAGCGACAAGAAAAGTCACTTTTTTCGCTGTGACATTCGCTTTGTCAGCTGTGACAAGCTCCGCAAATCGTGACAATAACCGCTTATGTCTCTATGCCTGACAAGACTTATTTCCTATAGTCAGGCTCATTAGCTTCGTTTATTGCAACACAAATGCAACAATAAAAATACATTTCACAGAGCGAAAACGTGCCATGAACCCCGCAGTGGATAATGAGTTTCAGCAATGGCTTTCCCAAATCAATCAGGTATGCGGAAATTTTACCGGACGCCTGCTGACTGAGCGTTACACGGGTGTACTGGACACGCATTTTGCCAAAGGACTAAAGCTGAGTACCGTGACAACCAGCGGGGTGAATTTATCCCGCACCTGGCAGGAAGTAAAAGGCAGCGACGATGCCTGGTTTTACACCGTTTTTCAGCTTAGTGGTCAGGCAATAATGGAGCAGGATGAGCGTCAGGTGCAGATTGGCGCTGGCGATATTACGTTACTCGATGCCTCACGCCCCTGTTCGCTTTACTGGCAGGAGTCTTCTAAACAGATTTCATTACTTTTGCCACGCACTCTGCTGGAACAATATTTTCCCCATCAAAAACCTGTCTGCGCAGAAAGACTGGACGCTGACTTACCCATGGTGCAACTCAGTCATCGCCTGTTACAGGAGAGCATGAATAATCCGGCACTTTCTGAAACAGAAAGTGAAGCTGCGCTACAGGCGATGGTGTGTCTGCTGCGCCCGGTACTTCATCAGCGGGAATCTGTTCAACCTCGTCGTGAACGTCAGTTTCAAAAAGTGGTTACGTTGATAGACGATAATATTCGCGAAGAGATATTACGCCCGGAGTGGATAGCCGGAGAGACAGGTATGTCAGTACGTAGTTTGTACCGAATGTTTGCCGATAAAGGTTTGGTAGTCGCGCAATATATTCGTAACCGTCGTCTCGATTTTTGTGCAGATGCGATTCGCCATGCCGCAGATGATGAAAAACTGGCAGGCATCGGCTTTCATTGGAGATTTTCTGACCAGAGTCATTTTTCAACGGTATTTAAGCAACGCTTTGGGATGACGCCAGGCGAGTATCGACGTAAATTCCGCTAACTAATTGGCGTTGCATGTACTGCAACGCCAATTAGTTAAAACAGATATTTGACTATGCATTTTTCAGGGCAAAAGGCAATTTGACAGGAGTTTTTGAATATTCACCTTGTTTCAGGAAAATAGATCAATCGCCTTCTCCTGTAGCGTTATCCCGATATTGCGGTTTTGCTATTAAAATTTTCGCACCCATTTACCGTTTATCCCTTGTACATATTCCCCCGGTTTGGCCCGAGCTACGAGCTTTTGCCCGGCGAGTTTCGCGATATCATCTACCGACACATTATTTTGCTTTGCCAGTTGTTGGTAACTCGCTTTACGTTCGGCATTAATGTCGGCTACTAATTTCTCTGTTTCAGCATCCGTTTTCAGCGCAACCAGATAACCGTAAAATGTTTCACCTACCCGCCCCTGAGTTCTGGCTTCATCCAGAGTCAATGCCATTACATTGCTGCTTACCAGCCCAACAAGAAACGCACAAAGAAGTAATGTTTTCTTCATCATCACCTCAGAAAAGATCGCTACGAGTTTCAAGCAGCTCTTCGACATCTTTGTCTGCCTTGATGATGATCTCATGCTCAATTTTAACGTTCATATTGATAGTGATCGGTTCCTTAGGTGCAGCGACTTCAATGCGAGGCGTACAGCCAACCAGCATAAAAGATGACGTCAACGCAGCCAGTAAAATTTTCATTGTTTTTCCTCACACTCTTTTCCTTGCGGACAGTCATTTCCCGGCAGACGTGCGTTCTGCTCCAGCCATGCCTGGAGATTATCGCCAAAGCGTAAACTGCGCCACAGCGTAAAAATATTCTCTTCATGATGGTAATTAAGGTTTACCGTACCGCTTTTACCATCAACGCGACTGGTACCTGTAATGTTGGCCTGCATGGTTAATAAACCGAGATTATCTAAATTAATTTTTGTCGATGAACGGCTAATTTCCATATAGCGCAACCAGTTAATTGCTGAACCCGCAGTCATATTGTCTTTTACCACCGCATCCGCAGTGTCTTTATCCAGTCGCAATGTCATCGGCCCGCTATTCGCCAGCCAGCCATCTTTCACAATCCATTTTTCATTGTTCAGCCATAACGGCAGTGCACCACTAAATGCCCCGGACATGGCGAATTGTTTCGGATTGACGGCGCTAACCAGTTCGCTGGATGAGAGATTATTCAGCCGCAACAGCGCCGGGTCATGTTGCGGCATACGTAATTGTTTCATCAGTACGTTACCGCCTAACACATCGACGCTAACATCAGTCAACAGCAAGGGTTCTTCTTCAGTCCACGGATAACGCCCTTGCAAATCAGCCGTAATATTTTTCGCTGTCACCAGATTAATCACTTCGGCAATTCGCAACGTAACGGGGCCGCGAGTCCCCAGATGCCAGGCTCCATCGGCAAAACGGAAAGGCAGGACAAAATCGACACCGTTAACCTGATTATCTGGCATCCAGGCACTACCGCCTTTCAACACGCCGTGTCCTCCCGCGCGGAATCCTTGTTCAGGCGCAGCAGAAAATGCAACCTGAGCATACAGTTCACCATCGCGTAAGTTCATCTTCCAGTCGGGTGGCACCAGCGGCTGGAATACGGTCAGTGATTGTTTAGGCCACCAGGCGTTACCGCGCAGACGAATACCGTCCCAGCGACCATTTACCCGAACCGGGCCAATCTCACCAGCATGTAAATCGCCTTTAAAGAGGAAATAGGTAGGATCGCGCCCATCGACGCTAAATTTTAAGGTTGATGGCGGTAACACACTGCCGCCAGTGAACAGCGTTTGCCCGGCGTCCAGTGACAGCGCGCCGCTAAAGGAGGGATGCTGTGCGTCACGTACCCAGACGATGGGCTTGTCGAGAATTAATCGCGGCTTTTCTACCGTCATCGTACCGTATTGTAACTGGTCGAAACCGGTGGAGAGATCGGTCAGCGTAATCGTGCTGTCATGCCACTCACCTTTTCCTGCGACATCCCAGGTGGCATTCATCGGTGTAAAACTCCCTTTTCCCCAGTAGCGCCACTGCCAGCGGCCAGCGTCAGGGAGAAAATCATTCGCCAGCCCATCCATATGCAGCACGAAATCGCCCAGTTCATTTTCATGCGCCTGCAAGATGGCCTGCAAACGTCCGTCAACACCACGTTGGGTGACTTTTACACCCGCTAAAGGCCAGCGGATTTCATCGATGTCCAGCGAATCGATGACTCTTCCCTTTGAACGAAGTAACGCGCCTGGCTCAAAGGTCAGCGTTGGGTCAGACAGACTTCCACTTAGCTGCGCAGGTAAACGGGCATATAAAATGAGGTCCGCCTGTTTCGCTTCACCGGTCAGCTGCAGAGGCAGCTGACTGTTATCCATGCTTAATTTTCCTGGGCCAAAATTAAGCACCGCGTTGCCCTTACCCGCTTGCCCCTGGGTCAGCACACTCAGTCGTCCGCTGACCAGAGCGTTCTCAAGCCCTGCCTGCCAGTTGTCGACTTTGACACCCAGTCGGCCACTCAAAGGAAAACCTGCATACGGCCAGCTCCAGCGACCATCGCTTACGGTCAATTGTTGACGAGTAATTTGCCACGGCAAATCGAGCAACGGATCGCCGTTATCCCGTGCCAGCACGATCAATTGCCCGCTATTTTCCTGCCAGTCCAGCTCGGCATCCACCAGTGACGGTTCCTGCGGCAAGTTTAACGTCGCAGTAGCATGCCCACTTACAGGAAGTCCATCCGGCACGAGCGGCATAGCAAATTCCCCCACCAGTTTTACCGGCGGCTGATTTTCAAACGCGACGACATCCAGTTCGCTGACTGTAAGTTGTTGCCCTTTCAGCTGGCCTTGAAATTTAACTTTTTCGCCCTGATAACGCAGTTGCTGGATATCAGAGGTTAATGCGAGAGAGAGTTTTCCCTGCCATTCCTGCCAGGGAGAAAAAATCAGTTTATCGATATTGATCCAGGTGTTAGGCAGCATGGCCTGCCACTGCGCGAGTGTTTTTGGAGCGGCTGGCGATTGCTCCGTCTGCGGCAATTTCGCCAGACAAGCAGAATCAAGTTCTACCGTGCCGACGTTCAATAACCAGCGGCTGGGATGTGAAAGGCTGGCGTTGGTGATATGCGCAAGCTGACAATCTCCCACCAGATAACGGAGATCGGGAATGATTAAACCTTTACGCGTAATGCGTGGGCTTTCATCTAATGCAATACGTGTCCCGAGCGGTAGCCAGATGCCCGCCAGCGTGGGAACCCACAGCCCGAGCGTCATCAGCAGCGTCAACGGCACAAGAATAATCAGTAATAACAGCGCGAGAACGGCTTTATATTTACCCAGCATGGGTAGTTAATATCCTGATTTAGCGAAAAATTAAGCATTCAATACGGGTATTGTGGCATGTTTAACCGTTCAGTTGAAGGTTGCGCCTACACTAAGCATAGTTGTTGATGAATTTTTCAATATCGCCATAGCTTTCAATTAAATTTGAAATTTTGTAAAATATTTTTAGTAGCTTAAATGTGATTCAACATCACTGGAGAAAGTCTTATGAAACTCGCCGTTTATAGCACAAAACAGTACGACAAGAAGTACCTGCAACAGGTGAACGAGTCCTTTGGCTTTGAGCTGGAATTTTTTGACTTTCTGCTGACGGAAAAAACCGCTAAAACTGCCAATGGCTGCGAAGCGGTATGTATTTTCGTAAACGATGACGGCAGCCGCCCGGTGCTGGAAGAGCTGAAAAAGCACGGCGTTAAATATATCGCCCTGCGCTGTGCCGGTTTCAATAACGTCGACCTTGACGCGGCAAAAGAACTGGGGCTGAAAGTAGTCCGTGTTCCAGCCTATGATCCAGAGGCCGTTGCTGAACACGCCATCGGTATGATGATGACGCTGAACCGCCGTATTCACCGCGCGTATCAGCGTACCCGTGATGCTAACTTCTCTCTGGAAGGTCTGACCGGCTTTACTATGTATGGCAAAACGGCAGGCGTTATCGGTACCGGTAAAATCGGTGTGGCGATGCTGCGCATTCTGAAAGGTTTTGGTATGCGTCTGCTGGCGTTCGATCCGTATCCAAGTGCAGCGGCGCTGGAACTCGGTGTGGAGTATGTCGATCTGCCAACCCTGTTCTCTGAATCAGACGTTATCTCTCTGCACTGCCCGCTGACACCGGAAAACTATCATCTGTTGAACGAAGCCGCCTTCGAACAGATGAAAAATGGCGTGATGATCGTCAATACCAGTCGCGGTGCATTGATTGATTCTCAGGCAGCAATTGAAGCGCTGAAAAATCAGAAAATTGGTTCGTTGGGTATGGACGTGTATGAGAACGAACGCGATCTATTCTTTGAAGATAAATCCAACGACGTGATCCAGGATGACGTATTCCGTCGCCTGTCTGCCTGCCACAACGTGCTGTTTACCGGGCACCAGGCATTCCTGACAGCAGAAGCTCTGACCAGTATTTCTCAGACTACGCTGCAAAACTTAAGCAATCTGGAAAAAGGCGAAACCTGCCCGAACGAACTGGTTTAATCTTGCCGCTCCCCTGCATTCCAGGGGAGCTGATTCAGATAATCCCCAATGACCTTTCATCCTCTATTCTTAAAATAGTCCTGAGTCAGAAACTGTAATTGAGAACCACAATGAAGAAAGTAGCCGCGTTTGTTGCGCTAAGCCTGCTGATGGCGGGATGTGTAAGTAATGACAAAATTGCTGTTACGCCAGAACAGCTACAGCATCATCGCTTTGTGCTGGAAAGCGTAAACGGTAAGCCCGTGACCAGCGATAAAAATCCGCCAGAAATCAGCTTTGGTGAAAAAATGATGATTTCCGGCAGCATGTGTAACCGCTTTAGCGGTGAAGGCAAACTGTCTAATGGTGAACTGACAGCCAAAGGGCTGGCAATGACCCGTATGATGTGCGCTAACCCGCAGCTTAATGAACTCGATAACACCATTAGCGAAATGCTGAAAGAAGGTGCACAAGTGGATCTGACCGCGAACCAGTTAACGCTGGCGACCGCAAAACAGACATTAACTTATAAGCTGGCGGATTTAATGAATTAATAGCTGCCACAGCTCCCGGCGGCAAGTGACTGTTCGCTACAGCGTTTGCCGTTGGGTAATGCACACATCCCAATCGCCGTACCATCCAGTTGACGGGCAACAGAAAGCGAACCGCCGATCATTGCACAATTTGCTTCTCCACTACTGGACATCGACGCTTTTAAACCTGGCGCTACGTGCGCGGCAGTCGCCTGCTGAACAGGTTCACTACTACACGCCGACAACAATAAAGCGGCACACCCTACCCAAAACGCTGCTCGCATCTTTTCTTCCTCTGATCTTCAAGCCAAACGACACCGCCATAAATAATAGGCAGCACAGAGGGCGGCGTCGAGAGCTGTCCTGCGCGTTGCCCCGCATTTTTACTTTTTTATGGCTATTTTTTTGCCCTCTGTTTGATCAAAACATTCATTACGCTGATGTGGGGGACACAAAAGCGAAAATGCAGAAGAAAGCCATTTGCTAAAATTGAAAGATTACTACTGGGCGCGCAGCAATTTCGTGCGCCCCTCATTTGCGCAATGTAAGGGTGTCATATGATTACTATTGACGGTAATGGCGCGGTTGCTTCGGTCGCATTTCGCACCAGTGAAGTTATCGCCATCTACCCTATTACCCCCAGTTCCACGATGGCAGAACAGGCTGATGCCTGGGCCGGAAACGGCTTAAAGAACGTTTGGGGAGACACACCACGCGTGGTTGAAATGCAGTCGGAAGCGGGTGCTATCGCTACCGTGCATGGCGCTTTGCAGACGGGTGCCCTTTCAACATCGTTTACGTCATCGCAGGGTTTGCTGCTGATGATCCCGACGCTGTACAAACTGGCAGGCGAACTAACACCGTTTGTCCTGCATGTAGCGGCACGTACCGTTGCCACACATGCACTCTCTATTTTTGGCGATCATTCCGACGTTATGGCGGTGCGCCAGACGGGTTGCGCGATGTTGTGTGCAGCAAACGTCCAGGAAGCGCAAGACTTTGCTCTCATTTCGCAAATCGCGACGCTGAAAAGCCGCGTGCCATTTATTCATTTCTTTGATGGTTTCCGCACGTCCCACGAAATCAATAAAATTGTCCCGCTGGCCGATGACACGATTCTTGATCTCATGCCGCAGGTCGAAATTGATGCTCATCGCGCCCGGGCACTCAACCCGGAACATCCGGTGATCCGCGGTACGTCCGCCAATCCTGACACTTATTTCCAGTCTCGCGAAGCCACCAACCCATGGTACAACGCGGTCTATGACCATGTTGAACAGGCGATGAATGATTTCTCTGCCGCGACAGGTCGTCAGTATCAGCCGTTTGAATATTACGGGCATCCGCAAGCGGAACGGGTGATTATCCTGATGGGCTCTGCCATTGGCACCTGTGAAGAAGTGGTTGATGAATTGCTAACCCGTGGCGAAAAAGTTGGCGTGCTGAAAGTTCGCCTGTACCGCCCCTTCTCCGCTAAACATTTACTGCAAGCTCTGCCGGGATCCGTACGCAGCGTGGCGGTACTGGACAGAACCAAAGAACCCGGTGCCCAGGCAGAACCGCTCTATCTGGATGTAATGACCGCACTGGCAGAAGCCTTTAATAATGGCGAGCGCGAAACTCTGCCCCGTGTCATTGGTGGGCGCTATGGTCTTTCATCCAAAGAATTTGGCCCAGACTGTGTACTGGCGGTATTTGCCGAGCTCAACGCGGCTAAACCGAAAGCGCGCTTTACGGTTGGTATTTACGATGATGTGACCAATCTGTCACTGCCGTTGCCGGAAAACACCCTGCCAAACTCGGCGAAACTGGAAGCCTTGTTTTATGGCCTTGGTAGTGATGGCAGCGTTTCCGCGACCAAAAACAATATCAAGATTATCGGTAATTCCACGCCGTGGTACGCACAGGGCTATTTTGTTTACGACTCCAAAAAGGCGGGCGGCCTGACGGTTTCTCACCTTCGAGTGAGCGAACAGCCGATTCGTTCCGCTTATCTCATTTCCCAGGCTGATTTTGTTGGCTGCCACCAGTTGCAGTTTATCGATAAATATCAGATGGCTGAGCGTTTAAAACCTGGCGGCATTTTCCTGCTCAACACGCCGTACAGCGCAGATGAAGTGTGGTCGCGCTTGCCGCAAGAAGTTCAGGCCGTGTTAAACCAGAAAAAAGCGCGCTTCTATGTGATTAACGCGGCGAAAATCGCCCGCGAATGTGGCCTGGCGGCCCGTATTAATACCGTCATGCAGATGGCTTTTTTCCATCTGACGCAAATTCTGCCTGGCGATAGCGCCCTCGCAGAATTGCAGGGTGCGATTGCCAAAAGTTACAGTAGCAAAGGCCAGGATCTGGTGGAACGCAACTGGCAGGCTCTGGCGCTGGCGCGTGAATCCGTAGAAGAAGTTCCGTTGCAACCGGTAAATCCGCACAGCGCCAATCGACCGCCAGTGGTTTCCGATGCCGCCCCTGATTTCGTGAAAACCGTAACCGCTGCGATGCTCGCCGGGCTTGGTGACGCCCTCCCCGTTTCGGCGCTGCCGCCAGACGGCACCTGGCCGATGGGCACTACGCGCTGGGAAAAACGCAATATCGCCGAAGAGATCCCCATCTGGAAAGAGGAACTCTGTACCCAATGTAACCACTGCGTTGCCGCTTGCCCACACTCAGCTATTCGCGCAAAAGTGGTGCCGCCTGAAGCGATGGAAAACGCCCCTGCCAGCCTGCATTCGCTGGATGTGAAATCGCGTGATATGCGCGGGCAGAAATATGTCTTGCAGGTGGCACCGGAAGATTGCACCGGTTGTAACCTGTGCGTCGAAGTTTGCCCGGCGAAAGACCGTCAGAATCCAGAGATTAAAGCCATCAATATGATGTCTCGCCTGGAACATGTCGAAGAAGAGAAAATCAATTACGATTTCTTCCTCAACCTGCCAGAAATCGACCGTAGCAAACTGGAACGTATTGATATTCGTACATCGCAGCTGATTACACCGCTGTTTGAATATTCAGGTGCATGCTCCGGTTGTGGCGAGACGCCGTATATTAAATTACTGACTCAGCTCTATGGCGACCGGATGTTGATCGCTAACGCCACTGGCTGTTCTTCAATTTATGGCGGTAACCTGCCCTCTACACCGTATACCACCGATGCCAACGGTCGTGGGCCGGCATGGGCGAACTCTCTATTTGAAGATAATGCCGAATTTGGCCTTGGTTTCCGCCTGACGGTCGATCAACACCGTGTCCGCGTGCTGCGTCTGCTGGATCAATTTGCCGATAAAATCCCGGCGGAATTACTGACGGCGTTGAAATCAGACGCCACGCCAGAGGTTCGTCGTGAACAGGTTGCAGCTTTACGCCAGCAACTCAACGATGTTGCCGAAGCACATGAACTGCTACGTGATGCAGATGCACTGGTGGAAAAATCAATCTGGCTGATTGGTGGTGATGGCTGGGCTTACGATATCGGCTTTGGCGGTCTGGATCATGTATTGAGTTTGACGGAAAACGTCAACATTCTGGTGCTGGATACGCAATGCTATTCCAACACCGGTGGTCAGGCGTCGAAAGCGACACCGCTGGGTGCAGTAACTAAATTTGGCGAGCACGGCAAACGTAAAGCGCGTAAAGATCTTGGCGTCAGTATGATGATGTACGGTCATGTTTATGTGGCGCAGATTTCTCTCGGCGCGCAGCTGAACCAGACGGTGAAAGCGATTCAGGAAGCGGAAGCGTATCCGGGGCCATCGCTGATCATTGCTTATAGCCCGTGTGAAGAGCATGGTTACGATCTGGCACTCAGCCACGACCAGATGCGCCAACTCACAGCTACCGGCTTCTGGCCGCTATATCGCTTTGATCCGCGTCGTGCCGATGAAGGCAAACTGCCGCTGGCCTTGGATTCACGCCCGCCGTCAGAAGCACTGGAAGAAACGTTACTTCACGAGCAACGTTTCCGTCGGCTGAATTCGCAGCAGCCAGAAGTGGCAGAACAGTTATGGAAAGATGCTGCAGCTGATTTGCAAAAACGCTATGACTTCCTGGCACAAATGGCCGGAAAAGCGGAAAAAAGCAACACCGATTAAATGCTCTGGATAAGGATTATCCAATTCTAAAAAAAAAGCCCGGACGACTGTTCGGGCTTGTCTTTTTATATGTTGGAAAATCAGGTAATGACTCCAACTTATTGATAGTGTTTTATGTTCAGATAATGCCCGATGACT
>OOBI01000343.1_pt1 | contig 46366 bp, 37 predicted proteins | sample 1671081 | NCBI WGS metagenome assembly OOBI01 (sample SAMN06348120, study PRJEB24527) | human gut metagenome | biome: human gut; feature: ankylosing spondylitis patient; material: feces | host: Homo sapiens | place: China | collected 2015-10 | reverse complement strand
TGACCTGTTACATCAGCCTTCTTCTCTACCGTCTGTTAGAAAAGAAAATAGGAAATAGCTATACAACAGAGCAGATCATAGAGACTCTGCGATCCATGAAAATGACACTGTTAAATACCGCTAATGGCTACGTTCCATCCTACACCCGAACTGAAATAACAGACTCTTTACACAAAACTTTTGGTTTTCGGACAGACTATGAATTTATAAAAAAATCTACGATGCGAAGCATCATCAAGCAAACAAAAGAAATAGATTTACCATAGTGTAAAAAATATAGCACAATAACACATATCACTGCGAAACAAAAAACGGCTGTAAGCCTTGATTTTACTGGCTTTACGACCGCTTTTTTGCTTTTCAACTGTCAAAGATGGGGAATGGAATGTAAAATGTGCGGGGAGGAATAAATATTGTAAATTGGATGGAAATCCGATATACTAAGTCAGAGGATAGCAAAGAATCAAAAGGATATTTTTAGTTATCTGTTATATTGGAGAAATCATGGAAAGAATAGCAGCAAGCGGAATACAGGCGTTACAGATTTTGATTGAAAATAACGGCATTATTTTGGAATTGCATTTGAGGGGAAAAGGTACAGATTGAAGGAATAACTTGAGGGATAGAAAATGAAAAACTACAAAAATGAAAAAAGCCTGTTTGTTGCGCTGCTTGGATGTACAATATGTCTGATGTTTACATTGATGTATTTGGGAGGATTTAAAAGTCTGACGTATTTTCTTGGATCAGAAGCAATATATGATTTCCCAGAAACCGATATGATAAAAAATGCAAAAGGATGGGAATATCATGAAGAAGAAAATGGATATTATATTGTCAAGAATAATGCGGTTAATAAATATCGTGTAGATCGCTATGTCAGGACATGGAAATATTTATATTTGACAATTAGCAATTGTTCAGTGTCAGAAGTACACGCAATATTAGAATATTACGATAAAGAAAAAAATATATTAAAAGAACAGCCCATTGTAATTTACAATGGAGAAAATGAGATAGAGCTTGATGAAACTATAGAGATATATCGCATAGGCATACGTATTCGTGATGCGAAAGGTATCTTTTTTTCTATGAATTCAATGGAGATACGAAGTGAAAAGGCTGGATTTTCGTGGCAGAAGTTTTATGAATGTATGGGAATGAGTCTACTTATTTGTGGATGTGTGATATTCATGGGATATTCTGTTAGAAAAAAATATGTTAATACAGAAAATTATGCTTTGGAGAAAAATACTGGACTCTTATATATATTGCAGAGTCTTTATGTGCTACAGGGGAATATTGTTGGAAAAAAGGCAATTCAGAAGTGCAGAAAAATAGACAGAAAAGTGACAGTTGAAATTTTGTTATGTGTTTTTTTTGCATGGATTTTGTTTTTTGAAATAATGGGATGGACAAAAGGGGAAAGCTATCGTTATTTTTCATTGGGATGTGCTGTTATTTTATTTGCCTGTGGATGTTTGTTGTGGAAAAAAGAATGGAAAAATACAGGAGTTATGTCATCAGTCCTGAAATCATGGTACGGATTATGGATCATGATGGCATTATCAGATGTCTTTAAAGAGGATGGGGAAAAGTTTTTTTCTTATGTGATGATATTTTCAGCAGGCTTTTTTATTTTTGCGTATAATCAGCGATTTAAAGCGGATGCGGTGATATGTCTGTTTTTAAGGGCATTAGAAATAGATTATGTTCTGGTTGTATTGTTTTGTGTCTTTTTTAGACCTAAGATTATAACAGTTTATTATAATGGAATTTGCAGACGTCCAGAGGATTTTGCGATGTATGCCCTGTTAATATTTGCCCTGTTTGTATGGAAGATATATGGGTTAATTGATAATGATGCGTCATATCTTCAGTGGATAGGTTATGGGATGGGGGCAGCGTCAGCACTATATTTTGTACTTAGATCAGGCGGAGTAGTGGCAAAAATTGCATTGATTCTTGTAGCCATAACATATTTATATGGGTGCGTTTATATATGGGTGAAGAAAAGGGTTAGTTTTAGATATCGGTGGAAGCAAATACTGACGGCAATTGTATTTTCATTTTTATGTGTGGTAGTTATACATATTTCGGTCAAATATTTGCCAGATATTTTGCAGACAACGGTTGTGTTTGAGGATGAACAATTGGTCAGTGTACTACCAGAGGATGAATTGCAGCTTTATCAGCAGATGTTTCCAATAACATTGGAAAATGTGACATCGAAAGACACTATCAATGTTATGGGAAGTTGGAAAAATTATGCAAGAATGATGGGGTTATATGGAAATGCAACGCAGATATATAGAAACAGAGAGCCCGTTCAGGCATATAATGGATATCTGGATTTGATGTATCATTACGGTATTTTTGCAGTAATTCCATTTGTATTATATCAAATTTATGGGTTTTGTATATCATTAAAAAAATGTAGAAGATTTTTTGGCAAAAAAAATCCGTATATATTTGTACTATGTGTTAATATTATTTTTACAGTATTTTGTGTGTTTGGGAATGCGTCTGTCAATTTTGGAAACATAGCAGTATGGTGTTATTTCCTTTTTAATGGCGTTTATTTTAAAGAGTGAAAGGTTTGCAATACATTACAGGGAGAAATTTATGTCAGGAAATACAGATGTTTTGATGAAAACAAAAATATTTTTGGTAAAAATCTGTATATGGATATTATTTTCAATTATTACAGGGATTAGCTGTGCAGCCTGGTATGTAACAGGAGGAAATATAACCCAATTTTATAATAGGGGCGACTCTTTGCAGTTTTATACAGAAAAAATTGTAAACAATCTGCAGAATATATCATTTGAAAATGAAAAATTTATTATACAGGGAGACACTGCACAAATTGTTTTTGACAGTTTAAATAAAAATAACCAGTGGAATTACTTGAAAACGGATTTGTATAATATGAACTGTGACTCAATAACTGCACAAATTGTTTTCTATGATCGGACATGGCAAAATGTAGCGGAACAAGAATTGAATTTAATGGAGGGAGAGAATCTATATCAGCTAAATGGAGAGAGTTTTTCAAAAGTGGTATTTTGTTTTGAAAATGAACAAGGAAAAGAATTTTCAATTAATAAATTTGAAATTTCTACAGATAAAATGAAGGATGATGAAAAGCTGCCAGCTGTAAGTGTATTATTTTCAATAATCTGTATGATCATAACAGGAATTTTATATTGGCTGAAAATAAGATATGGCAGAAAAGGTAATTATAAATGGGGAAGGGGATTACAAAGTATTTATATATTGGTGGGAAATGAGATTTGGCGAAAGCTTAGAAATGTACCGGAAAAAATGAGAAATTTTATTAGTATATTTCTTTTTTCGGTGATGTTTATTTTTTTGTCATTTATAAATGTATATGGCCTATTCTTTAAAAAAATGACACATGCATATACAATGTTTGTTTTAATTGGATGTATGTTATTGATAGCTGGATTGAATATACGAAAACCTTTGAAATATCGTAACTGGAATAATTTGTTGGTAATATCTTGGCTCGTATTATGGGTACTGACTTGTATTTCGGACTTTATTGTAACAAAAAAAAGTGCGTATTTCTCTTTTTATGGATATTTTATACTGTTCCCGACAGGTTTTCTGTTTTTTGTATGGAATAATCAGGAAAACAGGGAGAAGATGTTGTGGCAATTATTAAAGGCACTGGAAATAACATTTGTATTATGTGTGGTGTATTGCCTGATGTTTCGCCCGGAAACAGATGGATACAGATATAAAGGATTTTATACCAATCCAAATCCATTTGGATTATATATGGCTGTTATGATAGGTGTTTTTTTATGTGAAATAGACTATTACATAAAATGTAAGGAAGTTAAAATTTTAAAGATTCTTCCATATGCCATTGGTTTGACAACAGCATTTTTTTTCCTGAAAAAAACACAAAGCACAACAGCTACTTTAGCAATTCTGTGCGGTGCATTGTGCTGGGGAATAGAAAAGATCCTGAAAAGACACATGAAAAAAACTATGATCGCAGTGATGTGTTTTGTGATATGTTATATTCCCGTTTCAATGGGGTTGCAGTGGGGAATTACCAATATATCAGAGGCAATCGGAACGCAGATTGTATATCCGGTGGATTATGAATATGCATCTGTCAGAGATTTAGATGATTTAACTGGAACCATACATGTTTATGCAGCAGAAAGAGAGGATATGTCCCAAACTTCACAGAGAATCAGACAAAAGTTATTAAATTCGAATTCGATAAATGGTTTATTTTCAGGCAGGCTATACCACTATTCGACGTATCTGAGTCAGATGAATTTGTTTGGTCATACAAAAAGAGCAACTGTTTATGGATCAAATATTAATTCTGCTCATAATGGAGTATTGGCATATGCACATATGTATGGAGTTTATATAATAGTTCCTTATATAATGATGTTTGTTGGATATTTTTCGCGGGCGGTCAGGTATTGTAAAAGTGCGGAAAATAGAAATTATTATGCATGTCTGCCGTTGATCATATATGTTGTATTTTTCTTAGAGAACATGATGGACAATGTAGATATTCCATTCCATTGGATTGTATGGTTTGTGTTTATATTGTTAGGGGGGTTCTTGTTTTCTATGCGGGAGGAAGAGAAAGTGTAGATAACAGCAGGGATTTCGCTTTAAAAAATAAAAGTCCCTGTTCTGCCTGTGAATTCCAGGCAAAGCAGGGGGTATCAAATTACTGTTTTTTTCTGTATAATCACTCAAAAAGGACACCTTTTATTGTATAATTATGTTATGGAACAAAACATACGAAAGAAGGTGTCCTGAATGAAAAATTAGCATTGAAGAAACTGCTAACTTATATGAAGAGTGTATATAAAATCCCGCAAAAAATCAAGTGTTTAACGGACGAAAGAAAAAGAAAATCTATTCCATTGTTTAACATTGTCATGCCGGTACTGCTTTTTCTGATGCTGCAGTCCGCGACCTTCTCTCCAGAATAAACCCGGATGAAATACGCAGCATACATGAAGAAATGATTGATATCATAAAACGTAACCGGGTATTCCGGGAAGGAACGATAGGCGGAAAAAGGTTGATTGAGCGGCTGAAGAAACGGCATGGACATTTTGCGGATGTGATTGTGGCGGATGCGTTATATCTGAATGCTCCATTTATCAACACTCTGAAGGAAAATGGTCTGGAAGGGTGTCCATATAAACTGCGTGTGGTGTGGTATCATGAGCAGTGGGAAGAAAATGGAAAAGAAAGAGAGCGTTTCATGTGACTTGTAACGACACTGGAAGCGGCAGACTACCGGGTCTTATGGGAAATGATGCACCGCAGGTGGGACATTGAGGAGAATGGTTTCCATCAATTGAAAACGTATTATCACGCAAAGCACTGTTACTGTCGAGATGCGGTTGAAACCATATTTAATCTGATAATCATAGGCTTTAATGTAAGAGAGTTATATTTGTACCGAAGAAGCCGGAACTTTGCAGAAAGTGGTATAAGCCGAAAGAGCATAAACCGGATTTTTTGCGATGAGCTGCTAACAGAAAAAGTGAAACAGATTTTATGTGAAAAAGGCGGATAGAAAATCAGCAGAAAAAATATATAGGGAAAAAGCAGGGGGAATTTTGCGCGTATTGACCAGGAACGAAGGGTAACCGCAGATGGAATGCTGATAACTGGATTATTTATAAAAATGCATAGATAAAAAAGTTAAAAGCGAAATCCCTGAGAAAAAGGGAATCGGTTTACACAAACAGAATAGATATGCTATAATAATGCTGTTATACCCTTGGGTATAACAGCATTTTGAATATAAAGGACAATAACAATAGATGAAACAGTTAATTCAAGATAGACAGTTATTTATGCGCCGTATTTTTTTGATGTGTTATGACATGCTTGCTGTATTTGTTGCGAGTATGTTTGCGCTGATAATACGGTTTGATCTGAACTTTTACAATGTACCGACAGAATATCTGAATGAAGTATGGAGAACACTTCCGTATATGATGGTGATCACATTGATCATCTTCTGGGCACTCCGATTATATTCAAGTCTGTGGAGTTACGCAGGGGCACTTGAAATGATGTATGTTGTTTCGGCATGTATACTGGATGCGATTGTGGTAGCTGCATTGATCCTTGTACGTAACTGGGGAGATATGTTCCCGGTTCCACGAAGCTTTTATATTTTATATGGGTTATTTTTACTTGTGCTGATCATGGGATGCAGATATTCCTATCGTGGACTTAGGGCAATCCGGAATATGCGAAGAGACGGCACATATCGTAGGAATGTACTGGTAATCGGTGCAGGTGAGGCTGGTAATCAGCTGATTAAAGAGATTAACAATAGCCGTTATGTAAAGAAAAAAGTTGTCGGTGTAATTGATGATGATAAGACGAAGATTGGTAATTATATCCATGGAGCAAAGGTGATCGGTGACAGAAGCTGCATCCGGGATAAGGTGTTGGAACTGCATGTGCATGAGATCATTATAGCGATGCCATCAGCCTCCCCGAAACAGATGAAGGGGATTCTTGATATTTGTAAAGAGACCGGCTGCGAATTAAAACGTCTGCCTGGAATCTATCAGCTTGTCAATGGTGAAGTTGGTATCAGCAAATTAAAAGATGTTGATGTAAATGATCTGCTTGGAAGAGAACCGGTCATGGTGAATCTTGAGTCTATCATGGGTTATGTGTCCGGGAAAGTTATCATGGTAACCGGTGGGGGTGGTTCTATCGGAAGTGAGTTGTGCAGACAGATCGCGGGACACAAACCAAAGCAGCTGATTATTTTAGATATTTATGAGAATACCACATATGATATACAGAATGAATTAAAGGTAAAATTCCCGGATCTCGATCTGGTTGTGCTGATCGGTTCTGTGCGGAATACCAATCGAATGAACTGGATCTTTGAGACCTATCATCCGGAGATCATTTACCATGCGGCAGCTCATAAACATGTGCCGTTGATGGAGGAGAGCCCGAATGAAGCAATCAAGAACAATGTCCTTGGCACATGGAAAATCGTGCAGGCTGCAGACCGTTATCATGTAAAACGGTTTGTGATGATCTCTACCGATAAGGCGGTCAATCCGACCAATATCATGGGCGCAAGTAAAAGAATCTGTGAAATGATCATTCAGACTTACAATAAGCGCTCTGAGACGGAATATGTGGCAGTGCGTTTTGGAAATGTACTTGGCAGTAACGGAAGCGTGATCCCTTTATTTAAAAAACAGATCGAACGTGGAGGCCCGGTGACTGTCACAGATCCGAATATCGTGCGCTATTTTATGACAATACCAGAGGCTGTATCCTTAGTATTACAGGCGGGAGCCTATGCAAAAGGCGGAGAGATTTTTGTTCTGGATATGGGAGAACCGGTCAAAATCCTTGATCTAGCCAAAAACCTGATTCTGTTATCCGGTCATAAACCGGATGAAGATATCCAGATCGTGTTTACCGGACTACGTCCTGGGGAAAAATTATACGAAGAGATGCTGATGGATGAAGAAGGACTGCAGGATACCGAGAATAACCTGATCCACATCGGAAAACCAATCGAACTGGATGAAGGAAAGTTTTTAGAGCAGTTAGAAGAATTAAAAGAGTATGTAGTGACAGAGCCATCTGATATTCGTGAGTGGGTGAAAAAAATTGTGCCGACGTATCAGCCGAAGGAGGAGTAGAAAGGGGAAAGTATGAGACTGGAAATTCAGCATTTTTCCAAAATTAAACAGGCATCTATCAAACTTGACGGAATTACTGTGATTGCCGGTGAAAATAATACGGGAAAGAGTACGGTAGGAAAGATTTTGTCATGTATGTTTAATTCCATGTATAAAGTGGATGAAAAAGCTTCACAGAAGAAGAAAGAACAGATAGAGTCACTGCTCCGTTATAACTGGCAGAATAGCTGGTATCATAATTTGAAAAATGATGATCAGAGAGTAACTGTGAATGTACCTTCCCGAACCAGCAGAAAAAGATATGCAAATGCAGCAGAATTGATTATGGCAGCAGATGAGGAGAGAAAAATAGAAATTATTTCTGAATTATATGATAATCTCAGAAATGTGATTGATGATGAAAGCAGAGATGCATTGTGCCATGAAGTTTTAGAGAAAGTAAATAGTATATTAAATTTAAAAAATGAGGCTGTGGAGCAGACCTTGATAGCAGACACTTTTGGCAGATATTTTTATGGTCAGATGAATGATCTGTATGAGCCAGAAAGCGAGGCGAAAGCAATATTGCTTATTCAAGGGAAAAAAATACAGGTTGGGATAAAACAGAATAGTGAATATATGATAGAAAGAGAAATATCTGTCATGCATGAAGCAATCTCAATTGATTCGCCGGCAATTATGGATTATATGAATTCGTGGGAGTACAGTGATGGGCTGAGTGAACAGGATTTGCACTTGCTTCAGAAATTAAGTGCGAATATACCGGACAATGCGATTGGAAAACTGATGGCAGAAGAAAAAATCAGTGATATACTGAAAATGTTATCTGAGGTAACGATCGGAAAAGTAATAAAAAATGAGGATGGGGATTTTTTTCTGGCAGATGAAGAAATGCATTATTTTGAAATTGGAAATTTATCCATGGGAATCAAGGCATTTACAATTATTCGCACTTTGTTAGAAAAAGGCGAAATCCATGAGAAAGATGTGATGGTGCTAGATGAGCCGGAAATACACCTACATCCGGAATGGCAGCTTATATATGCAGAATTGATCGTATTACTGGAAAAATATCTTCATCTTACGATACTAATCACTACACACAGTCCTTATTTTCTAGAGGCGATTGAAACATATACGAAAAAACATAATGTGGATCATATTACGAATTATTACCTTGCACAGGCAGATGGAAAAGAAACGGTTATGAAAGATGTTACAGAAAATCTGCAGTCTGTGTATCAGTTGTTAGCAAAACCGTTTGAAAAATTAGAAAGTATTCAGATGTCTAAATAGCAGAAAGCAGGCAAGAATTTGATTTTGAAGAAATGGGGATATAATGACAAAAGAGGCAATAGAAAAACTTCCGGAAGTTATGCAGTCGATGACTGCAACATTAAAACACTGTTCTAAGGACGATGCAAGTTTTGATTATATGACGGAAAGCAGATTACTTGCTGTCAATTTTGATCGTTTTTCAAAGTATTATTGCCAAGTGGTTAAAATAGCACAACAACCGAAAACCAATGATGCATTGTATTGTACAGAAGATGGAAAGTGGTATTTTGTGGAGTTTAAAAATGGCAGCATAAAAAAGGATGAAATTTACCGGAAAATATATGACAGTCTTATTATGCTGATAGAAGCAGGAATGATCCCTGATTATCAATTTTCCAGAGAAAATATAAGCTATATTCTTGTGTATAATAAAGAAAAAATCATGCAGGAGAAACAGATTAAGGTAAATAGTGCGAAAAATCAGATCCATCGGCATATAGAGCAAAAGCAGGAAAAATTATTCTGCCTTTTTGAACTTGAAAAGCTTCAGGGATATATTCTTGATGAAACCAATACATATACCAAAGAGCAATTTGAACAATTGTTTGTAAAAAAGTTTGAAAAATTAGAAGGGACAGACAGAAAATGACAGGATACCGTTATATAAAACGAATCATAGATATCTTACTCAGCGGGCTTGCGATTATTATATTGTCCCCGCTGCTTTTGATCTTATGCATTGCGATCAAATTAGATTCACCGGGACCAATCTTCTTTACACAAAAGAGAGTCGGCATCCACAAGACATATTTCCAGATTTATAAATTCCGGACCATGCGCACCGATACACCGAAAGATATGCCGACACATATGCTGGCAAATCCGGAACAGTACATTACAAAAACCGGCAGATTTCTTCGTAAGACCAGCCTCGATGAGCTGCCACAGATCTTTAATATTTTTAAGGGGGATATGAGTATCGTAGGTCCTCGCCCGGCACTCTGGAATCAGGATGACCTTGTCGCAGAGCGTGACAAATACGGTGCAAATGATGTGACACCGGGATTAACCGGTTGGGCGCAGATCAACGGGCGTGACGAACTTGAAATTCCGGTCAAGGCAAAATTAGATGGCGAGTATGTGAAAAAATATGGGTTTACAATGGATGTACGGTGTTTCTTTGGTACATTCTTAAGCGTTTTGAGACAGGATGGAGTGGTTGAAGGTGGAACAGGGAGCATGAAGGGGAAATGAAAAAGGTATTGATTTTAGGCGCCAACAGTTATATTGGCAACTCATTTCAAAAATATATTGGAGAAAATTATAATGACCAGTATGAGGTTCATAAAGTCAGTCTGCGTGGTGAGGCGTGGAAAGAGGATGACTGGTCAGGATATGACAGTATTTTAAACGTGACTGGCAAAGCACATGCGGATATTGGCATCCTGACAGAAGAACAAAAACAGGAATATTATGCCGTAAACTGTGATCTGGCATGTGAAGCTGCCCAAAAAGCTGTAAAGGATGGCGTGGGACAATATATTTACCTGAGCAGTGTAATTGTATACGGAGACAGCAGTAATGGCGGAGGGGCAATACATATCACAAAAGATACAAAGCCTGCTCCGTCAAATTTTTATGGGGACAGCAAGTGGCAGGCTGAGCAGAAACTACAGGTACTGTTTGAGGAGCTTAAGGAAGATGATGGAAAAAACAATACTGCACTTGCAATCGTCCGTCCGCCGATGATTTATGGAAAAAACAGCAAAGGTAATTTTAAGATGCTTGTAAAGTTAGCGGATAAGGTACCGGTATTTCCAAATGTAAAAAATGAGCGGAGCATGCTTTATGTGGAGAATCTTGCGGAGTTTTTATGCCTTCTTGTGGAGAGTCAGAAGTCAGGAGTCTTTCTGCCGCAGAATGCTTCCTGCGTGACCACGGCACAGATGGTAGCAGCGATTGCTACGGCAAAAGGGAAAAACGTACATCTGTGTAACTGGATGAATCCGTTTGTGGCGCTGGCAAAAAAAATGCCGGGGAAGATCGGCGGTATGGCAGGAAAGGCGTTCGGATCTATGGTGATCGACCAGGAACTGAGCAGAGAAAAAATTGATGGATATCAGCGGTTCGGATTGAAGGAGAGTGTGGAGAGATGTGTTTGAGGATATCAGAAAGCAGAAAGAAGCATCTGAATGGTTGACAGAAGAGAATGAAATGTATGGAAAAGCAGATAAAAAGGCAGGAAAAACATGAAAGTAAGCATCATTACAGTATCTTACAACAGCGAAAAAACAATTGCACATACGATAGAGTCTGTCTTAGCACAGACATATGATGACATAGAATACTGGATCATTGATGGAAAAAGCAGCGATGGTACGGTAGCTTTGGCAGAGTCATATTGCAATGCTATGGAACAAAAGGGAATTATATATCATATTTTAAGCGAACCGGACGGTGGCATTTATGATGCCATGAATAAGGGAATACGGCTGGCAACAGGGGATGTGATTGGAATTATAAACAGTGATGACTGGTATGAACCGAATGCTGTTGGGACTGCAGTTCATACTTTTGAGAAGACCGGATGTGATCTGATGTTTGCTGATATCAGGATGTATAAAGCAGATGGCAGTACTTTTGTAAAAAAAGCACGATTGCGCAGATTTCAGACATCAAGAGACTGGAATCATCCGACAACGTTTGTCAAAGCGAAACTGTACAAAAAGTATCCATTTCGAAATAAAGGCATTCATGATGATTATGGCTTTTTTTTACAAATGCAAAGCCAGAAACGGAAAATTGTCATTGTGGATCAGATACTTGCAAATTTTCATATGGGCGGAGCCAGCAATCATAAAGATCTGGGAGCAGCAGTGAAAAGGATCAGAGACAGATATCGTTATTGTTATCGCATCAATGGTTATAGCAGGTGGTACATGATCGAATGTGTGGCGATTGAAGCTGCAAAATTTATACTTGGATAGGAACTGATATGAAAATACTACAGATTAACAGTCATTATAATCAGGGCGGTGCAGCTCGTATCGTAGCCTGTATTCACCGTCAACTTTTAGAGGATGGCGAAGAGTCCTATGTCGTATATGGAAGAGGCACGGGCGAGGAAGAAAAAAATGTCATCCGCATTGATAAAAATTATGAAGTATATCTGTCTGCATTGTTGTGCCGGATCACAGGATTGAATGGCTGGTGGAATCAAAAGGCTGCAAGAAGACTGACTGCATTGATGGATGAAATACAGCCGGATATTGTGCATATCCATACACTTCATGGCTATTACATGAATTTCCAAATATTATGGAACTATCTGAATAAACACGATATACCATGTGTATGGACGTTCCATGACTGTCACGCATTTACGGGAAACTGTGGCTATTATTTTGCATGTCGCAGATGGGAAAATGGCTGTGGCAGCTGTCCGGACAAAAAGAGATATCCGAAAAGCCAGTTCTTTGATTTTTCCCGCTATATGTGGAAAAAGAAAAAAGAATGGTTTACAAAAGGTGACAGGAAAATCATCGTGACACCATCAGACTGGCTGACAGAGGAGACAAAAAAATCGTTTTTTGGAAAATATCCTTGTGTTACGATCCGGAATGGAATTGATGCCGAGCACACTTTTTATCCAAGAGATAAAGCAGAATGCCGAAAAAAATATGGATTTACAATGCAGGATAAACTGGTACTTGGCATGGCAGCAGGATTTTCTGATGAGAGAAAAGGCGCAAAATTCCTGATTGGATCTGCAAAAGCGATGGAAAATGAGGCAAAATTCATTTTAGTTGGCTGGGAAGAAAAGAATAATTCTTTATTAGAAGGAATTTCTAACGTAATTACAGTGCCAAACACGAAAGATACGGATGCTTTGGCGGAATATTATAGTCTGGCAGACGTGTTTGTGATACCATCTCTGGCAGAAAACTATGCAACCGTTACATTAGAGTCCATGGCATGCGGAACACCGGTGGTGGGATTTGATGCATGCGGGATACCGGAACAGTTGACAGAAAACAAAGGAATTGTCGTAAAAACGGCAGATCAGGGGGCATTGACAGAGGCAGTCCGTAAGGCACTTACTTCTGAAAGCGGTTTGCTTTGCGGTGATGAACTGGCAGAAAAGATCAGACAGAATAACTCGATTAAACAGATGACGGAAACTTACAAAGAAATATATCGCGAACTGTTACGTGAAAAAAGTGAGGTTTTTATTTAGAGGATTGGAAAATGGAAAAAAAAGTAAAAGAAGAATTAGACAAGTTAATAATTATTGGAAATGAGAGTGGAATGTTACGAACGTCGACCGTAAAACAGTTACTCAATGATTTAAATAAAAAGACAGAAGAAGATTTTGAAGATGCTGTTCAATATGTAGAAGAAAAGAATATTGGGCTTAATACGGATGATTCTGAAAATAAATTGTTTCTGGATTCAAGCAAAATTGCCATTGTGCCAAAAACATTGAGTGTGGAATCAATTGTAAAAAAAATAAGATATGAAGAAATTAATCTCGACACAGAATTTCAAAGGAAAAGAAGCTTGTGGAAAAATGATGTTAAGAGTCAGTTGATTGAGTCTTTTATGGTTCAGTTGCCGGTGCCTCCGATGTATTTTGACGGAAAGGATGCGAACAGTTGGCTTGTTATTGATGGGTTACAGCGCCTTTGTACGTTAAAGGAGTTTTTGCTAGATAAGACATTGATATTGTCTGATATGGAATATCTTGCAGATTATAATGGGTGCACATTTGATGATTTACCAAGAATTTATCAAAGAAGAGTGGAGGAGGCTCAGATTGCTTTTTATTTGATATTACCAGATACACCAGAGAATGTGAAATATAGTCTGTTCAAAAGGATTAATACGCCTGGGTTAAAGTTAGAACCACAAGAAATCAGACATGCACTATACCAGGGAAAAGCAACCATATATTTAAAGGAACTTGCGGAAAATGAAATATTTACCACGGCGACGGATGGTGATGTTTTGACAGAAAGAATGTTGGATCGAGAGATGGTATTGCGATATTTGGCCTTAAGGTGCCTGGGGGAGGGAGCATATAAGAATAATACATTGAACGAATATTTATGTGAGACTATGGATTTTTTGAATTCACAGGAAGAGCCTTTTTTTCGGGATAATAAAGAATTGTTTTTTAAAGCGTTGGAATGTTGTTATCATATTTTTGGAAGATTGGCATTTCGCAGGATATCTTATAGCAGACCAACAGAAAAAAAACCATTTAATTCAGCATTGTTTGAGGGGTGGACAAATGCTGTTGCAGAATTGTCAGAACAGGAAAGACTGATATTAGAAGAACGAAAGGAAATTCTTATCCAAAAGTTCATTGCAGAAATAGAGAAAAGAAGTACATTTAACAATGATATCAGTTCTGGTAAATATCGTTCTTTTGTAAGGCGGAATGAAGCAATCAGACAGATGGTAAGGGAGGTTTTGGAGTATGCTTAAAAAAATTAAATTAAAGAATTTTAAATGTTTTGAAGATATTGAATTTGAACTTGGAAATGTAAATCTTCTTGCTGGTTCAAATGGTTGTGGAAAATCCTCTTTTATACAGGCATTACTGCTATTGCGTCAGTCCATAGAGAGGGACAAGGATCTGCAGTCATTAGAATTATATGGTCATTACATTAATTTGGGATTAGCAAAAGATATTATCTATGAAGATGCGAAAAACAATGAATTGAAAATTGAATTATGGAATGAGGATAATGCATATCTTGGCGTATTTCCCCAATATGATGCAGAAAAATATATTTTAACAACCAACATAGAAAAAAAAGGAGATTTCTCTGAGTTTAATATTTTTTCACCTGCATTTGAATATGTTTCAGCAGAACGAATTGTTCCACAAAATATATTTTCAGCCATTACATTTGATGATCAATTAGGAAATCGTGGAGAAAACACTATGAGCTTTCTGGAAAAAAAGGGGCTGACGATACATGTTGAAAAAAATTTATGTGTCGATGGATCAGAGCAGGATTATTTATTGTTTCAGGTGGATGAATGGCTGAATAAATTATTTGATGGTTTTCGACTTAATATCACAAAACTTGCAGAAGCTGATTCTGTTAATTTACATTATCAGGAAAAAGGAGAAAATCATATGAGTGCATATCGCAGGGCTGTGAATGTCGGTTTTGGGATCACATACGTACTGCCGGTTCTTGTTGCATTATTAAAAGCGAAAAAAGGGGATTTGGTTATTGTTGAAAATCCAGAGGCTCATTTACATCCTAAGGCGCAGAGAATTATGGGAGAAATTATATTGCGTGCAGCTTCTGTAGGGGTTCAGGTAATTCTAGAAACACATAGTGATCATGTTTTAAATGGTATTCGTTTAGGAATAAAACAGGGGATCATTGACAGTCCGGAAAAGGTAAAAAATTATTTCTTTACACGTGAAAATATTGGAATTGGATATCATGTGAATGTATATGCGCCTAATATTGATCAGGAGGGAAATATTGATTTATGGCCGAATGGATTTTTTGATGAATGGGATAAGGCACTTATGGATTTATACTAAAAGGATAAGGTGAAAAAGTGGAAATTGTTACGAATGATATGATTCCTGATGGAAAATTCAAAAATAAATATGAGGCAATAAAGTCAATAAGAGAATGTCTAAAGATGCTGACGGAGATAAGAAATAAAACAAGTTTTGTAAAATTGTCGGCATCGGCGAATGTATTCCGGGGGATGGAATTGGCAGAAGGGTATTATTTTGAACAACTTTTCAATGAAAACATAGAACTGTTACCACAAAAAGATAAAGCATTATTGCGAACACTTCTGGTAAATTTTAATATGATTAAATTGCCGGAGGGTAAATTTATATACAGGGGAAAAGAATCTAAAAATTGTGTATGGGTACATATGCATCAAGGTCTGGTTTTTAGTATTCCCATAGAACCGGATATGGAAGAAAAGTTTTTAAGCGGTAAATTCGTTTTGGCGGATGGCAAAGAAAAAGATGTTATGATTCCAAATTTGTCAAAAATAGAACATCTGGAAGTTCATCAAAAAAGGTTGGGAATCCGCAAGTATGAATTTAATCCTAAACACAAAGTGAATGTAGGGTGGGGAACGGAAATGGATCTGAATGATGCAGAGGCACAGGAATTGTTGCTTAGAGCACTGCCAGTGGATGAAAAAGAAAGTCATTTGGTAGCAAAGAAAAACGGAAGATACTATTCTTTCCGTTGTCATTATGGTAACTGTTATCATGGTTATTGGGATAATACTATGCCAGAAAAAAATCGTCGGATTGCAGATGGCATAGTGTAGAAAAGAAAAGTGGAGAAAAACAATGCGTATTTCAGTCTGTATGGGTGTCTATAATGGTGAAAAATATATCAAAGAACAGTTAGAAAGCATTCGTCTGCAGACCAGACAGCCGGATGAAGTGATTCTGTGTGACGATAGGTCGACAGATACAACCTGTCAGGTAGTAGATGAATATCTGACAGAACATTCAGAACTTACAGGCTGGTCTTTTTTGCATAACGAAAAGAATCTTGGATATCCGGAAAACTTTTATCATGTGATGGATTGCTGCACTGGGGATATCGTATTTCTGGCAGATCAGGATGACATCTGGGACATGCACAAGATAGAACGGATGTGTGAAATGCTGGATGAGCATGAAGATGTAAAGGTACTGGCATGCACCTTTGGACTGATCGATAGTGAAGCGAAAGAGATCCATTCTATGATGGCTCCGACAGAGGGAAAAAAGAGAGGCAACTTTCACGAAGTATCCATTCGTCAGGTGTTTTATAAATGTGAATGGCCTGGAATGGTGTTGGCATACCGCAATGCATGGTATCAGAGAAAAAAGGAGAAGAGTTCTATTCCACATGATTTTAAAATCTGTGCGCAGGCGGCAGAAGAGCACGGTTTTTGGCAACTGGGAGAAGTACTTGCATATCATAGAAGACATGAACATAATACAGGTGGAGAAGAACACCGGATACACAAACTGTTAAATAAGAAACGAAAATTAAAAGAAATTTCAGATTACCGGACAATACTGGATGCATTTGAAAGAGAACAGGTAATGCGGACGGAAGATGGGCTGCTGGCGCTGAAACAGAAACAGAAATCTATGAAAGGCAGACAGGAAGCACTTCTTTCAGGGAAAATAGTGAGTGTATTGAAGAATGCGTGGAGATACAGGGGAGAAGTCAGAGGGGCAACACTGGTATGTGATCTTTTGATCGTGAAGCAGAAAGATGGGGACAGATATGAAATTAAATAAAATAAAAATAATTAATTTTCGTGGCATATCAGACATGGAAATAGAATTTGATAAAAGAGCAACGGTTATATATGGAATTAACGGCATGGGGAAATCAGCCGTTTTAGAAGCCTGCAATATTTTATTTTCTAAGATTTTAAGTGAAGCGGCTATGGATAGCCATATTGGAAGTTGTGTAATCACAAAAAAAGATGTAAAAGCTGGCGAGACAAAAACGGAAATAAGAGCACATATTTCAGATGGTAACGAAAGTTACACATATTATAGAAAACGTGTGGACAGTCAAAATAAACATAAAGGTGAACTTTTAGAATTAGTAGTACAAAGGATTCGGGAAAATTATATAGGGGAAGTTGTATCAGAAGAAGAAGACGAAGAAGATAAGGCTGGGATAGGGAAAAGAGGCGTTTTATGTTTAAATGAAAGTGCTTTGCCGATATATGTTTATTATGGAGTGAACCGCAATACGGAAAGCAGATCCGCAGTTCGCAAAAAGTATACCGGAAGTGCAGGAAAATTAGATGCATGGCGTGATAATATTTTTGAAGGAAAAGCTGATTTTACACTGTTTTTTGAGTGGTTTCGCAGTCGCCAGGAATATGAGAATAGTGTTAAGATTGAAGACGGTACATTTGTTGATAAACAATCAGAGGCAGCGAGAGCGGCAATATTAAAGGCATTGGGGCAAAATTTTTCTAATCTCAGGATAAAAGTAACGGAGGACGAGGCAGAACTTGTTCTTGTAAAAAATGGATGTGAACTATGTGTCAAACAATTATCCGATGGAGAAAAAAATGTTATGGCAATGGTAGGAGATATTGCAAGAAGGCTGTCTATTGCTAATGCATCTGCGGAAAATATTTTAGAAGGGGAAGGAATCGTTTTGATTGATGAGATCGATCTGCATCTTCACCCAAGCTGGCAGGCAGTGATTCTGCCGGTATTATTAAATACTTTTCCGAATCTTCAGTTTATTGTGACAACACATTCTTCAAAAGTGCTCGGAGAAACTGGAGATGATGTAAAAATAATAAAGCTGGAAATGCAGGATGAAGATAAGGTGGAGGCACATGAAATACCATCATTAAAAGGGTGGGATGTGAATACTATACTGGAAAAATATATGGGAACAAGTTCTATCAATCTTGGTACCAAGGATAAAATTGATCATATGTTTGAGTTGATTCAGGAAGAAAAGTACGATGAGGCAGAACAGATAGCGAATGAAATAGAGCAGATAACGGATTCAGAAAATCTGAGTGTAGTCAGGGCAAGGGTATTGATCGCAAGGGGAAGGTAAATGATATATATACAAAAAGACAAAGAGCCGGATGAGATAGTAAGCTGGAAAAAGAAATTTAAAAATAAAAATAAGCGGAAACCATGTTATGAAGATATAAAAAGCAAGCCGGAAAAACAGCAGTTAAAGGAAGCTTTGCTTCATGAACAGAAGTATTTGTGCTGTTATTGCTGCAACAGAATATCAGATGATAGTTCCCATATTGAGCATTTTGTACCACAGAGTAAGGATAGTGGTTTGTCATTAGAATACTCAAATCTGCATGCATCCTGCCAGGGCGAAAATGGTGATATGAAACATTGTGGTCATGCGAAAGGAAATGATTATGATAAAGCATTATTGATTTCACCATTGGATAAGAACTGTGAGAAAAGATTTGCCTATTCGGTAAACGGTAAAATTGAACCGAGTGATCTGTCAGATCAGGGAGCTGAATATACGATAAAACTACTTGCATTAAATGATGAGAGACTGAAAAAAGCAAGAGAAGAAGCCATGTGGACAGCAGGAGTATTCTATGCGCAGGGGGAGAAGGAAAGAGAAACGCTGATTAAGCAATATAGTAATCCGGCAGATGGAAAAAGGGTGCCTTTTTGTAATGCCATTTTGTATCAATTGAGAAAGGATCAGGAAAGTGCTGGATCGAAATAGTGTCCTGACATTGATGGAAGAATGTTTCTGGGACGAGATAGAAACTTTTACAATAGAGTGTGTCAGTGAATTAGGGACAGATGAATTGGAAATAATTTTTACAGATTATCTGGTGGATTATGCAAGCTTGGATGAAATTGAAGAATTGAAAATTACGGATATGGAAATAGAATGTGACGACGGTGTTGAGACTGTGAGTGGCGAAATGCGACTAGATATTCTGGTGGAAGGATATGCACATTGGGATGGCAGTGAGGAATATCTTGGAACGGAAGAAACAGAGATTCGTTATAAATATTCTTTTGAGATGATGAATGGGAAAGTGATATCGGAAATAGAGTTAGAAATGTCATAACTTTTGATAGTAAAGCAGAAAGGAAACGCAAATATTGGATAGAAAAAAGTTTTGCTGGAATATCTGTAAAGATAATATGCTGCTGATTTATGGATTACTGCAGGTAATTCTCCTTGCAATGTTAAGAAAATATTATCTGCTTACAGTATATCAGACGGTGGCGGCGTATCTGTTCGTTTGCCTGTGCGGAGTAATTGTGTTAAAATTTGTCCGAAATAAGGCAGTCCAAAATATATATCTTTTGATGTGGAGTTCCTTTCATGGGATTATTATACTTGGATTCCTGACACAGGGAACGTTTTATCTTACATTAACGCAGATCAATAAAGTTCAGATTGTAAATCTGTTTCTTGGTTTTTTATTATATTGGATTTTCTATCTGATCAGCGGAAAAGGACAAACAGCAGTGGCTGTCGGTAATCTGGTGATCGCAGTGATGGGAATTACGAATCACTATCTGATGAGGTTCCGTGGAGCACCGTTTCAGATATCAGATCTTAAGGCAGCTAAGACAGCAGGAAATGTCTTTTTGAATTATGACTATATGCCAGATCTGTATATGTTGTTTACGGTTATAGATCTGTTTGTCTGGTATAAATTGATAAAACAGGAATATCAAAAACGGGAATTGAAAAAAAGACAGATTCCGGATGCAATTGTGACCGTGGCCGCAGTTTTTGCCTGCATTCCGCTTGTAAATGGAACTTATCAGAAAATATATTCTGAAACCGGACAGTTTTCAAAGGACAGTTATCTGGCGGAGCTGCTTGCAGATGCAGAAGGAAAAATAGAAAGTTATCCAGAAGGGTATTCGGCAGAAAACGCAAAAAAAATCTTGCAGGATTTTAATTCACAGGCACTACAAAAACAGGAAATGGTAAGTACAGCAAAAAAGATGCCAAATATTGTGGTAATTATGAATGAGGCATTTTCTGACTTACGTGTTTTGGGAGAGATTGAAACAGATCAGCCATTTTTAGAATACTGGGACTCACTGGAGGAAAATTGTATCAAGGGATGGGCGAATGTGTCGGTGTTTGGTGGAACAACAGCAAATTCTGAGTATGAATTTTTAAGTTCTGATGCTACCGCATTGTATCAGAATCCTGTGATACCATATAATAATTATTTTGAACAGACAGATGTCTATCAAAGCATGGTGAGTGTTTTGATAGATCAGGGTTATGAGACAACAGCATTTCATCCGTATTTGTCAAGTGGATGGAACAGGACGCAGGTATACCGTGCAATGCAGTTTGATCATATCATTTTTTCAGAAGATTTAGAGCAGCCGTTAGATACCATGCGGCTGTACACGAGTGATGAGGGCGATTATACATATATACGTCAGTATTTTGACCAGAAAGAAAAAAATACACCACAGTTTTTCTTTAATGTCACCATGCAGAATCACAGCGGATACACTTACGACGGTGATAATTTTAAAACCACGGTTCATCTGCGGGGGGACGCTGCCGGAAAATTTCCGCAGGCAGAGCAGTATTTAAGTCTGATCCGGGAAAGTGATAAGGCATTAAAAGGGCTTCTTGAGTATTTTGAAAATTATGAGGAACCGGTGGTCGTTGTCATGTTCGGAGATCATCAGCCGAAGTTAGAAGAAGAGTTTTATTCTTATGTAACAGGAAACACCAGAGATCAATGGGATCTGACACAGCAGAGAAACCAGTATAAGACACCGCTTTTGATCTGGCATAACTATGTGGCAGATTCAGAGAATATCGGAGATATCAGCCTGAATTATCTTGCACCTTTTTTGTTGCAGGACACCGGACTTAACATGAGTGATTATCAACACTATGTATTAGGGCAGTACGAAGAACTTCCGGTAATTAATAGTGTTGGGATTGTAGATGTAAATGGAAATGTGTATGTTCGTGGCAGTGAGGAGTTTACAGAGAGAACAAGGGAAATGCAGACGTTGGTGTATGCGCATACGGTGGAGAAAGTTTGGTGAAGTACAGGTATAATCTTGATATTCCATCCCAAATATGGTATATTTTTTTAGATTATGGATATTATGCAAAAGGAGAATGTCGTGATACAAAGAATACGTAATATTTATGCATATAAAGATATGATATATAGTTTGGTAAGACGAGAATTACGAGGCAGATATAAGGGATCTGTTCTTGGATTTTTATGGACTTATATTAATCCATTATGTCAGGTAATTGTTTATTCGATGGTTTTCTCTGTAATTTTCAGGGTAAATATTGATAAGTTTTATTTATATCTGATTATTGGTATGATGCCATGGACTTTTTTTAATACATCGGTTCAAGGTGGTTCAACCTGTATTAGAGCGCAGTCGGATATGGTTAAAAAGATTTATTTCCCAAGAGAAGTAATTCCAATTTCGTATGTTACCAGTGCTTTTGTTAATATGCTTTTAAGCTTTATTATTGTTTTTTTCGCAGTGTTGATATCTGGATATTGGTTTAATTTTAAAGCATTGATATTCCTTCCGTTGATTATTATTTTTGAATATATGTTAGCTCTTGGAATAGCATTTATTGTTTCTGCAATTACGGTTTATTTTAGAGATCTAGAGCAAATTATGGGCGTAGTGATGATGGCGTGGATATATGTCACTCCTATTATGTATAATATGGATTATGTGCCAGAACAATATCGAAAATTAGTAGTTTTGAATCCGATGACACCGATTGTGGAAGTGTATCATCAGATTTTATATTATAGAATTATTCCAACAACCAATTATTTGTTACTTGCATTTATTGAAAGTATAATAGTTTTGATTTTAGGTTTTGTGATATTTGCAAAAATGGATAGAAATTTTGCGGAGGAAATGTAGTGAAAGAAAATAATGAAATAGATACACGGGAAGTTGTTATTCGTGTGGACAATGTAAAAAAAAGTTTTAAATCATATAAAGACAAGGCGACTTCATTTAAGGAGAGGTTTGTGAATCCATCACGTGGAAAACATGAGGATGTGATGGTATTAAAAGGAATCAGTTTTGAGGTACACAAGGGGGAAGCAATTGGAATTATAGGAAAAAATGGATGCGGTAAGAGTACCACATTAAAAATGCTTACCCGTATTTTATATCCAAATGAAGGAAAGATTGAAATTAAAGGACGAGTATCCAGCCTTATTGAATTAGGGGCTGGATTTCATCCAGATATGACAGGACGCGAGAATATTTATACGAACGCGTCTATTTTTGGTATTACGAGAAAAGAAGTAGATAGGCGATTAAATGATATTATTCGATTTTCTGAACTGGAAGAATATATTGACAATCCAGTAAGAACGTATTCTTCTGGTATGTATATGCGTTTGGCTTTTGCCGTGGCAATAAATGTGGATGCAGATGTATTGCTAATTGATGAAATTCTGGCAGTGGGAGATTCAGCATTTCAGAAAAAATGTTTTGATAAGTTAAAAGAGATAAAAGCAAATGGAACAACAATCGTTATTGTATCTCATTCCATGGATCAGATGTATAAAATCTGCGATAAACTGATCTGGATTGAGAATGGTTTAATAAAAGATGAAGGAACTCCTAAATTTATCGGCGAAGCATACCTTGCTGCAATGGAGGGGCGCAGATTAGATCGTATTGAATTTGAGAATCAACAGAAAAAAGAAGAATTAGAAAGAAAAATTAAAGAAGAACAGGAACGTCTTAGAATAGAACAGGAAAAAGAAGAGAAAAAGAGACAGGAAGAAGAAAAAAGACAAAAGGAAGAGGAAAAGAGAAAAGAAGCGGAAAGACAAAAAGAGGAAGAGAAAAGGAAAAAGCAAGAGGAACTTTTGGAATTAGAAAGAAAGCAAAGAGAGCTGGAATTAAATGAAACTCTAAGAACAGTATGTACTCATTGTTATCCGATGGCACGACGGTTGGGTGGAAAAGATATATTTTATACAAAAGTAAAAATAGAAGATTTGGATGGAAATGAAGTAACAAAAATTTGGACAAGGCAAAAATATCAAATTGTATTAAATTATGATGGGTGTGGCAGAAAAGATGAAGAAGTAAAGTTTGTGGTTGGAATAACAAGGAATGATGGAACATATTGTTATGGAACATCAATGAAATTAACAAAACAAGAAACTGAAAATTTGAAACCAGGATGTGTAAAGTTTATTTTTGAAAATAAATTATTGAAAGGAAAATACATGTTGGATTTATGGGTTGAAAACACGGATGGAGTCCAATATGACAGCATATTTAGTTTGATGCAAATAGAAGTGGAATCAAATCCGTATAACGAGAGAGGAATTTTAACAATGGAGCACCACTGGGAAAGAACGGAACAATAGATTTGGGAGAGAGTATAGATATGAGAGAAAACGAAAAAGTTTATTCTGATGGTGATATTGAAAATAAAATTATAGAGGCATTAAATGAAGGAAAGAGCGATAGAAGTATTTGCAACATGGGAGGGGCAGCTTTTCATAATTTTACAGATGCCAGGGAAAATCTCATAAATTGGTATCCGTTTCAAAAGTCATCAGCTATATTGGAAATAGGTGCTGGCATGGGGGCGTTAACAGGCCTTTTGTGTCAGAATGCTGATAAAGTAATTGCACTAGAACAATCTCCAAAAAGAGCAGAGATTATTCGAAAGAGACATCAGTCAAAACATAATCTAGAGGTAATTTGTGATGATGTTTATACACATGATTTTAAGCAAAAATTTGATTATATTTTGCTAATTGGTGTATTGGAATATGTTGGAATTAATTCAGAATTTGAACAGCCATATCATACATTGTTAAAGAGAATACATGAACTTTTAAAGCCGACAGGGAAACTCTTGTTAGCAATTGAGAATCGATTTGGCTTGAAGTACTGGTGTGGAGCTGCAGAAGATCATACAGGCATTTCGTTTGATGGTATTTCTGGATATAAAAATAATAGTTATACGACCAGATATAACAAGAGTGGTGTATGTACATTTAGTAAAGATGAATTAAATGTTTTTTTTACGACATGTGGGTTTGAAAATGCAAGATGGTATTATCCGTTGCCAGATTATAAATTTCCTATGGCAGTTTTTTCTGATGAACATTTGCCTGCTCAAAGTGATATAGAAGCGATAAAATTTACATATCCTATGGAATCAGAGTTAATTGCAAATGAAAAAGAGTTATATGAAGATATTATATCAAATAAAGTGTTCCCATTTTTTGCAAATTCATTTTTTGTTGAAGTAAGTAAAAAATATGATGAAGGCATAATCAATCATATTTCATATGCTTCATTAAAGCGAGATTATAAAAAAGAATATAGGCTTGCAACATTAATTGATACTTCTAATCAAGTGATAAAAAAAGGATTAAATGCATCCGCAGAGAAACATTTGAGAGAATACCAGGCTAATACTCAAGTTTTACAAAAAAGAGGAATTAAAATGGTGCCAATTGAAGAACAAGAACTGGGAATTGTTCATCAATGGCAGTCACTTGTGAGAACTGACAAAGTATTTCAATTGTTATTAAAAGATGGAGATTGGAACGGGGTATGTGATTTAGCTGAAAAACTAAAAGAGAGTATAATAAGATCATCTGAAAATTATCAGGATATTAGGTGCAGTATTTTTGGTAAAGATATTTCATTTGAAAAAGAAGAATTGATATTGGCAAATGGCTATATAGATATGACGTTTGTCAATAGTTTCTGGGATGGGGAAAATCTTGTTTTCTTTGATCAAGAATGGAATTATAGTGATATTCCCTTGAAATATATATTATATAGGGCTGTAAAGTATGCATATCGGGAAAATCAAAACATCTCTTTAAAAAAAATAAATGAATATATTGGCATTGATGAGAATATGATACAGTCATTTGATAATGCAGAAAATGAAATGCTATCGGCAATGATGGATAAACAGAAATGTGATATGTTTGATCCTAATATGTATCATGATGCATTAACTTTACAATTTAAGCAAAAACAATTTGCTGATGGATATCAAGAAGTTATTTCTAGATGTGAAAAAGTGGAGGGGGTTTTAGATAATTCAGAACGGGAATTAGAAGAGAAGAAACGGGAATTAGAAGAGAAGAAACGGGAATTAGAAGAAAAAAAACAAGAAATTATTTTTCAAAACAGCAGGATTGTTAAAACGGAAAACGAAATAAAGAATCTCAAGCAGACTATTTGTAATAAAGAAGGTCACATAGAGCAACTCCTGGAAGTAGAACGTGAATATGAAAGAGAAAAAAATTCCCGTACATATCGTATGGCACTTACGTTCCGTAAGATAAGTACGTTTTTCTTCCCGGTTGACAGCAAGAGAAGATTTTTTGCTCGCTTGATTGGAAAGGGAATGCGTCATCCTATTTTAATGTTAAAGATGATAAATGTAAGACGCATAAAAAATTGTTTTACCATATTAAGAACGGAAGATGCCGCAAGTGCACTGAATCATTTCCGATTAGTTGAGGAGTATGAAAAATCTAGAGATATTCCGGTAGAGAACGTTGATATTGTGCCGGTTACAGAAAACAAAAAGACGATTGAGGAATATGAAGTCCTTCACTTTAAACAATATGAAAAACCTTTGGTATCAATTGTGATACCAGTATATAATCAGTTTGAATATACATATAATTGTTTGAAGTCTATATTGATGAATAGTGGAGAATGTTCCTATGAAGTCATTATTGCAAATGATTGTTCAACAGATTTGACGACACAGCTTGGAGATGTCGCAAAGGGAATTAATATTATTAACAATAAGGATAATTTAAGATTCCTCTTAAATTGCAACAATGCAGCAAAATATGCAAAGGGTGAATATCTTTTATTCCTAAATAATGATACACAGGTACAACAGGATTGGTTACAACCATTGATTGATTTGATGAAGAAAGATACTACTATTGGAATGGTTGGTTCCAAGCTGATCTATGCAGATGGATATTTACAGGAAGCAGGTGGAATCCTCTGGGATGATGCGTCTGCATGGAATTATGGAAATAGGCAGAATCCAAATGATTCAGAATTTAATTTTGTTCATGAAGTCGATTATATTTCTGGAGCAGCAATTATGATACGGACAAAACTGTGGAAAGAAATTGGCGGGTTTGACGAGCGATTTGTTCCGGCTTATTGTGAAGATTCAGATTTAGCATTTGAAGTAAGAAAACATGGATATAAGGTGGTTTATCAGCCAAAGTCCGTTGTGGTACATTTTGAAGGTATTTCTAATGGAACGGATGTTACGACAGGTCAGAAGAAATATCAGGTGGAAAATCAAAAAAAGTTTTATGAAAAATGGAAAGATGAACTGAAACAAAATCATTTTCCAAATGGTCAGGATGTTTTCCTTGCCAGAGAGCGTGGAAAAGGTAAGAAACATATTTTGGTAATTGATCACTATGTTCCACAGTATGATAAAGATGCGGGTAGTAAGACGACGTTTATGTATCTGAAAATGTTAGTCGGCAAAGGATATCGAATAACGTTTTTGGGAGATAATTTTTATCAGCATGAACCATATACGACCGAATTACAGCAAATGGGTATTTTTGTTTTATATGGTCCGAAATATGCGGAACATTGGAAAGAATGGTTGATGGAAAATATGCAGTATTTTGATATTTTCTATTTAAATAGACCACACATAACCATTAAATATATTGATTTTATTAAAGAGCATGCGCGTGGAAAAATTATTTATTATGGACATGATCTACATTTTCTGAGAATTCAAAGGGAGTACGAACTGGATGGACGGGAAGAAAAACTGGAAGAATCAGAAAAGTGGAAAAAGCAGGAACTGTATATTATGCGTCAATCGAATATGAATTACTATCCATCAATAGTTGAAGAAGAGGCCATACATGAAATTGACAGTAAGATTCCTGTCAAAGCTATTACAGCGTATGTATATGAAAAATTTATGAATGTTACATATGAGCCTGAAAAACGCGAAGGAATCCTCTTTGTCGGTGGATTTGGACATGCACCAAATTTAGATGCAGTACAGTGGTTTTTAGATAAAATCTATCCGGACGTATATAAAAATATCAAAGCCAATTTTTATATTGTGGGTTCGAAAGCACCAGATGAGATTACACATATTACGACAGAAGGAGTTATTGTAAAAGGCTTCGTTTCAGAAGAAGAGTTGAAACAATTGTATAATTCCTGCAGGTTGGTTGTAGTACCGTTGCGGTATGGTGCAGGAGTGAAAGGAAAAGTTGTAGAGGCGTTATATTATGGAATCCCGGTTGTTACTACTTCCGTTGGTGCTGAGGGCATTGGAGGAATTGAGAATATAGCAATAGTAGAAGATCAGGAACAGAAGCTGGTGAATGCAATTTGCGAAGTTTATCAAAATGATGATAAGCTGATAGAAATGTCGGAAAAGAGTCAACGTTATGTGAGAGAAAAATTTAGTACAGAGGCTGTATGGGATATTGTAAAAGAGGACTTTGAGTGAGAAAATGGAGGAATAAAGAATGATTATTACACAAACACCTTTTCGCATGTCTTTCTTTGGAGGGGGAACGGACTTCCCAGGATTTTACAGGGAACATGGAGGAGCAGTTTTATCAACTACATTTGATAAGTATTGTTATGTCAATGTAAGACATTTGCCACGTTTTTTTGATTATACGACGGAATTATCTTATGCGAAAACAGAACGTGTAACAGATGTTGAGTCAATAGAGCATCCGGCCATTCGTGAAGCTATGAAAATGTTGGATATGCATGAAATACGATTGACATATGAGGCAGATCTGCCTGCAAGATCAGGATTAGGCACAAGCAGTTCGTTTGCAGTTGGAATGCTAAATGCATTTTATGCTTTAAAAGGAAAATATGCTGATAAAAGAAAACTTGCGGATGATGCCATTTATCTGGAACGTGTATTGTGCAAAGAAAGTGGTGGGATTCAGGATCAGATTGCAGCTTCATTTGGTGGATTTAATAAGATATCATTTAATGCAGATGGTTACACGGTAAGTCCTGTCATTATTTCACCGGAAAGAAAATTAAGATTAAATGATAATTTAATGTTGTTTTTTACTGGATTTTCAAGGTTTTCATCGGATATTCAGGTGGAAGCTGAGAAGAGTCTTAAAAGTAAGGAGGCACAGCTTTTGGAGATGCTTCAGTTGGTAGACGAAGCAGAACAGGTTTTGACGTCAAAGACAGATTTGACAGAGTTTGGAAAATTATTAGACTATACATGGAAACTGAAAAGAGGAATTACAAGTAAAGTATCAACAGATTCCATTGATGCAATTTACGATAAAGCAATCAAAGCAGGAGCGACAGGTGGAAAATTGCTTGGTGCGGGTGGTGGAGGATTTTTGCTGTTTTATGTTGAGGCAGACAAACAGAAAAATGTACATGAGGCACTGGAGGATTTGTTATACGTTCCGTTTGAGTTTGAGACGGCTGGAACACAGGTAATTCATTATACGCCGGAAAGTTATGAACCGAGATAAGAGTGGAGAGAGATATATATATGAAAGTTGTGATAATGGCAGGTGGTAAAGGTACACGAATTGCTCAGGTAAATGCAACTGTACCCAAACCGATGATTCCTATAGAAGGAAAACCAATTTTAGAGTATCAGATTGAAACGTTAAAAAAACAGGGGTATACAGATATTATATTAATTGTTGGACATATGGGAAATGTGATTCAGAAGTATTTTGGTGATGGATCAGCTTTTGGTGTACAGATTTCTTATATTGTAGAGGAACAACCATTAGGAACAGCAGGAGCATTGTATTTTTTAAAGGATGAGATTCAGAATGACTTTTTGTTGCTGAATGGTGATATTATATTTGACGTTGATATTCAGAAATTTTTAGAATATCACTGTAACCAGAGAACAGCTGCAACCATTTTGACACATCCAAATAGCCATCCATATGATAGCGGAATTATTATAGCAGATGATAAGAATCGAGTGACAAACTGGCTGCATAAAGAGGATGAGCGGTTATGGTATAAAAATCGTGTCAATGCCGGATTACATATGTTTTCACCTAGAATATTTGAATCCTTCCATGAGGCCAAAAAATGTGATTTGGATAGAGATGTTTTGAAACCATTGATTAAAGAAGGTGAATTAAGTGTATATGATTCACCAGAGTATATTAAGGATATGGGAACACCTGATCGTTATTATGCTGTTATTGAAGATATAAAGAGTGGAAAAGTAAGTGCAAAGAATTTAAAAAATAAACAGAAAGCTATTTTTTTGGATCGGGATGGTACAATCAATAAATATGTTGGATTTTTGACAGATATTAATGAATTCGAATTATTAGATGGTGTGACAGAAGCAATTAAAATGATCAATGAAAGCGGATATCTTGCAATAGTTGTGACAAATCAGCCGGTCATTGCAAGAGGAGAAGTTTCGGTAGAAGAATTGCAGGAAATTCATAATAAAATGGAAACTTTATTGGGGCAAGCGGGAGCATATATTGATGATATTTTTTATTGTCCACATCACCCTCATAAAGGATATGAGGGGGAAAGACCGGAATATAAAATTGAATGCGAGTGCAGAAAACCGAAACCGGGTATGTTGTTTGCAGCAGCAGAAAAGTATAATATAGATCTGAGTGAGTCATGGATGATCGGTGATGGAGAAAATGACATTGAAGCTGGAAAGAATGCCGGGTGTAAGGTGTGCGCAGTCGGCGATGTTGAAATCAACAATGTACCTAGATATAATAGTCTATTAGAGTGTATAAAGGCTGTGTTTGAGCAGAGATAATACAGGAGGTTTGTTGTGCAGGAGAAAAATGTAGAAAATTTTGTAAGTGAACTTGTGGAAAGATATCCGAAATTAATTGTTGTTAGGAAAGAGATAGAAGAGAGCTACGAAGTGCTTAAAAACGCCTATCGAAACGGTGGGAAACTTTTGATTGCAGGGAATGGTGGAAGCTGTGCGGATTCAGAACATATCGTCGGTGAACTGATGAAAGGCTTTTGCCTGGAGAGAAAAGTTTCAGAAGAATTTTCAGATGTATTAAAAGAGATAGATCAGGAAATGGGTGCTAATTTGGCTGCAAAATTACAGGGGGCTTTACCAGCGATTGCATTAGATAATCATAATGCATTGAATACAGCATATTTGAATGATGTGGATGGATTATTATGTTATGCGCAGCAAGTATATGGTTATGGAACGGCAGAAGATGTTTTCTTAGGAATTTCTACATCGGGAAATTCAAAAAATATTTTGAATGCTGCCATTGTTGCAAAAGCAAAAGGAATGAAAGTGATTGGCTTGACTGGAGAAGGCGGTGGAAAATTAGCAAATCTTTCTGATGTTGTGATCAAAGTTCCGGAAAAAGAAACGTTTAAGATACAGGAATTGCACTTGCCAGTGTATCATTGTTTGTGTTTGATGTTGGAGAGAGAGTTTTTTTGAAGATTATATTTAAGTATACGAAAGAAAGAGATTTTTGAAGAGATAAATGAGAAAAAAGAGAGAAAATTTTTGGGGAATGTGTTTTTTTAACAATTTGGTTGATAGCAAATGTTATATATGGAAGTATGTTGGATGCAAATGTTAAAATAAATATATATTACAGATGTTCTCAAGATATGGATGTTATATTGTGTGCTGATAATGGTAAAGAAAATGATTTCCCATGGGGAGAGGGTGGATTTTGCCAAGCGCAACAGGCAAATGCTGATAAATAAAATACAATACATTGTGCCGAATGGAACAGAAAATTAATTATTTATTGATTTTAAAACATCTCAAAAAACAGATATTGAGATATATGCTATTGAAATAGAGCATGATGAATATATTAAGCGGATAGAGGCAAAACAGATTGAAGAACTTTTTGGTAACGTATACGGAAGATATGGATGTTACTTAAATGAAGAAAAATGTGTGTTATGGGATAATTATAGAAGACACGTTTTCAATTTATAGTATGCAACTTTCACAAGTACCTAAACATTCAATAATGAATATTCAGAAACAGATTGTTTGTATAATGATAGCATTAGGAACAATCGTTGCATTATGGATACTCGAATACATTTTAACAGCAAAATCATTAGATAGAAAAACAGAATATATGATACTTTTATTCTCAGTACTATTTTGGGTGGTATGTTGTTTATGGTTTGAATATATTGCATGTGGTAGTTTTCATTCGGGTACAATGTTGCATTTTTGTAAGGTTGTAATCGGAAATATAGTGGTGTTATTGTTAATGCTTTTATGCATCAAGAATTTATGTGGTATAAGAATTAGTTTGTCAGTAACTGCAGGTTTATGTATTTTACTTGAGATAATAAATTATTTTGACGTTATTTTAAGAGGCGAAAATTTTGTGCCATGGGATACAGGATTAGCTAATGAAGCAGTTGGGGTTGTCGATTTTGGTCAGCTTCCATGGAATAAAGAAATGCTCGTTTTAGTGTTGATGAGTGTATACGTTATATTTATGATATGCGTAATATGCAAAAAGACAAAAATAAAGGTATCTGGAGTTTCAAGAATAATAGCTACAATTATATTGGTTCTAATTGGGATAGGGTGGACTAATTATAATTTTAAATTTAGAAATACATATAAAATTTATTAGTATCAGATTGCTGAATCTTACAATAGGAGCGGAGAAGTGCTGAGCTTTTTATATTTTTGCCAAAATGTAGGCGTTAGTAAACCAGACGTCTATTCAGAGGGAAATATGGCAAAGATAGTTTCTGATTATAATATGTCAAAAGAGCGTGGTATAGAGAATGAGGTGGCAAAGCCTGATATTATTATGATTATGAGTGAGTCATTTTGGAATCCTAAAATATTAGAGAATGTTACATATCCAGATAATTTTATGGAGGATTATGAGAGAATAGAACAGGATGGGATAACTGCAAATATTTTATCACCACAGTTTGGAGGGGGAACATGCAATGTTGAATTTGAAGCATTAACAGGTTTTTCTATGGATTATATCCAAAATGGTTTAATGCCATATCAGGGACTAATAAAAAAGATTTTTGGTCTATTGCACAATACTTGGGGGAAATGGTTATAATACAATTGCAATGCATCCAAATTCTAGTGATTATTATAACAGGAAAAAGGTATACAGTAATTTAGGGTTTAAAGAAACAATTTTTGAGGATGAATTTGAACAGGATATCGTAAGAGGATGGGTAATTAGTGATAATGCAGTGATGAATAAAATAGAGGAGGTTTATAGTGAAGCATTAGAAAGAGATGAGTCACAGTTTATTTTTGCTGTAACAATTCAAAACCATCAACCATATAGTGCTGGAACATATTCAAAGGAGGAACAGGTAGACATTTTGGCACTGGGAATAGATAATGTACTAAAAGAACAATTGGCAGATTTTTCGACAGGTATTGATAATTCGTCAAAAGCATTATGTCAATTGGTAAATTATTTAAAGAAAAGTGAAGGATACAGTGCTATGGAATTGGTAGAGTATGATTATGTTTATGGCAAAAGGTATTCAGAGGATATGTTTGAATAGATTGTGGAGGTATTAGAGACGAAAGCGGTGTTGAATAGTGTAATGGAAAAAAAGAATAGAATTTCATGGTGTGATATATATAAAGGAATTGTAATAATACTTGTGGTTGTAGGACATGCAACAGGGAAATTTAATCAGTATATATATCAATTTCATATGGCAGCGTTTTTTTTAATTTCAGGATATACAGGAAATATTTATAAAAAATCTTTGCTTGAAATAATAATTGAAAAGTTTTACAAATTGATGCTTCCATATATTTTTATTAATTTTATAGGAGAAATACTATTTTGGATACTGCAAAAGATGGACACTTTGAGGTATATTTCTACTACACAAATGCCGCAGACATTAGCTGAAACAATAGTGAAACATACTCATGCAGATTGGTTTGGGGCAATGTGGTTTTTACCAATACTTTATGCAACAACTATTTGTGTTAAAATAATTATGTGTTTAGCTGGTGAATCTAAGATTAGAATAATAATATTTAGTTTAGTAATATTTGTTCTAGCCGAAAATTCTATTATAAATAATGGGTTGAAAAGTCAATGGATGCTCGTTGGTATTGCTCAATGGTTTATGATTTGTGGAATTTTGATCAAAAGGATAAAAATAAATGAAATTTCTAATGTACATGGAGGTATAGCCGTTTGTATCATAGGGGTATTGTGGTATTTAAGTAGAAAATATATTTCAGGTGCAATTGTAGATTGGCCATCTGGAAAATTTAATGGAATAATTGATTTATACATACCAGTTTATGGAGTTTTTTTGGTTGCAATAGTATCAGTATTACTTTCCAGGATATCTCAAATTGAAAAATGTTTGTGTTATCTTGGAAAACGGACGATGGAAATTATGTGTTTCCATTTTATTGGATTTAAAGTGGCGTATGTTTGTTTATGTTGTATGAAAATTATGTCTTGGAGTGAACTATATTGTTTGACACCAGGAGCGTCCGTTTCGCAATGGTGGTGGTTAATTGTAATTGTTGCAATATGGTTCAGTATAGTTATGTGGAATTTATTAAATAAAAATAAAACTTTAAATTTTTTGTTGGGAGGATATCGCGCTAAAGATATAACATTGTACGTTTACAATAGTACGGTTGGAAAAATAAAAGAAAAAAATAAAAATACTTTTGATAGTGTTGAGAAAATAGTAAACAAGTGTAGAAAGCATATTGCCAAAATAAATAGAAAAAAAGTAGATAAAGTGGTATTTATAATATTATGTATAATAGGTGGTATTCTGATTATAGGAAGAATGAGTAATTATTGTGGAACAGTTACAATACATTTCCCGGATAAACAACATATAGCGGAATATGGATCAGGATGGTTGGATCAGAGTGATAACGAAGAGTATCGATGGGTGCAGAACGAATCGGAGTTAAATGTTATGCTGATGGATCAGAATACAATTAGTATCAAGGGATATATACCGGCAAATGTGGAGGGAGCATCTTATTTTATTATTAAAATAAATAATGAAATTGTATGTAAGATGACTGTGTCGAATGATATGGAATTAAATGTTACACAGGATATTTCTAGTTACATAAAAAGAAATAAAAAAAATAATATAGTTTTTCAGTTTGATGGTATAAGAAAACCAAAACAAAATGATGTAGATATTAGAGAGTTTAGCGCATTAATAAGTGAAATACAGTTTTATTAATAATGATTTGGTAAAGGAGAATTTAGCTGATATATGAATATAAAGTATTTGAATACAGATATTAGAAAAAAAATTGTCAGATTAGCAAAAAATGCAGGAATATTATTGTTAATATATCTGTCTATTTGGCTGTTGGAGAAAAATCACTTGTTGAGATGCTCAATATTAGATGATTTAAATTTCTTTAAAAATTTTTGTAACAATGGTTTTTGGGGATCAGTATTTAGTGGAGGGTATAAGTTCAGACCTGTTTCGAACGGCGCATTATGGATGGCAGCAGAAATTTGTCAGAAAAATATATATTTATATGGCTATCTAAATGTTTTTATTAATGCCATTGCTACGTTTCTTGTTTATATTTTTATCAATGAAAATTCGAAATCACAATGGTATGGAGTGGTTGGGGCTCTAGTATATATGACTTCACGCTTCTCGTATTATCAGATAACAACACAGATTGGGGTAATGGAAACAGTATCTACAATTTTATTTATTCTTATAATACGAAATCTATATATTTATATGAAGGATGGAGATAGCAAATATTATTGTTATGCATTAATAAGTTACGGATTATGTAGTATGTCCCATGAAAGATATACGATTATGTTTCCAATATTAATATATGCATGGTTTGTGACAGAAGGACAATTAAAAAAACAAACAGGGCGGAGAAAATATGGGCTTCTAATCGGAACAATATGTGAATTTGCCATTATAATGCTAATATTTAAATTGATGGTTGCAGATATATTAATGGGAACTGGTGGACAGAGTGTTTCAAGTACGTTTAGTGTCACAGAAATGTTAAAAAATGTGGCAAAATCAGTAGGTTATTTGCTTGGTGTTAATGGTAGTGCTTCAGATATTTATCTAACGATGGTTGCTTGGTCAGCTTATACAGTATGGATTAAAGGAATAGTAATTGCTTCGATAGTTTGTGCAGGCACGATTATAATAGTTGGAGTGCTGGATATATTAAAAAATATAAAACTTCAAGAAAGAAAAAAACAATTATGTATAATGTTATTTTTCATATTAAGTATAGGTGCGATGGTTTTAATATCTTCTGCTACAATACGTGTAGAATTGAGATGGATGTATGCGCCATACACGGCTGTAATAGCATTATTAATATATACGGCACAACTGGAAACAGATAGAAAAAAGTCGATTGTAAAAGATATATTATTAATAATATATTTTGTAGGTATGATATTTTTTAATATGTTTTCTAGAAATTTTTATAGTAATTTGTATTATTGGGGAAATTATACAATCGCCAATGCATTGACAGATAGTACATATGCGAGGTATGGAGATGATATGTATTCAAAATCATGGGTTATTATTACAGATGTACAACCCAATAATGCGTTTGAAGATTTAATGAAACAGTATGATGTGTATGATGAATATGAATTACAAGTTCAGGTAATAGCTTCTGTTAATGAGTTAGAAAATATACAGAATTTAGAAAATAAAGAAGTGCTATTTTGGGACAAAACCATTAATCAGTTTATTAATTTAACAAATGTAATTAAAAATAAAGAGATAAGTGGAAATTAGGATATAATAGGTTGCAAAGTGGTGTGCTGGAGTGATATCATATGATTTGAAAAACTTTTGAGGAATTTATGATAAAAAGAAGTAAAAAAGAGATAATACATTTGATGTTTTGAAAGGAATAGCAATATATCTTGTTGTGCTAGAACATTTATTAGATTAAGTGGCAGGAAAGAGTATATATTTAATTTCATTGGTTCATATGCCTATACTCTTTTTTGTAAGTGGATTTTTCATAGGGTCAAGTATACAGAAAGATGGTTATTATAATCTTATGATTAAAGGGTCAAAAGGTATCATCGATGCATGCTTGCATGCAATTCGATGTATACCTTAGTGACCCGCACTACACCGAGAAAGTAGCAATTTGCTGCCCAAATGCAGCAAATTAGCGGATTTCGAGGTGGAGTCAGATTACGGGAATGCGTAGCATGTAGTAATCTGATTAATCATAAATGAGGGGCAAAATACCTTTTGACCCTCATATCATCTTATTAATAAAATGGTAAAGAGTTTACTTGTTCCATTTATACTTTGGTCAGCAGTGGCATTTTGTTCTAATATTGTGATTGATATACTGAGCCAAAGAATATCAATAGGAGATATAATACGAACACAGTTTATCGATATATTTGTATATGCAAGATTAGTGTGGTTTTTGTTAATATTATTTATAGTTGATATAATTTATATTATAGTATATGCAGCTGGAATTGTATGGCTAGTATATTTTATTTCTAAATATTTTTTGCGTAAAATGCCAATATATTCTAAATATTTTTTGGGAAAAAGATAAAAATAAACATTCATGGCAATATCATGGGAAAAAGAGAGGAAAATTATGAAAGTCGTAATTTTAGCAGGAGGATTCGGTACCCGAATCAGTGAGGAAAGTTACTTAAAGCCAAAACCAATGCTCGAAATTGGTGGAAAACCAATTCTTTGGCACATTATGAAAGAATATTCATATTATGGATATAATGATTTTATTATATGTTGTGGATATAAACAGCATATAATTAAAGAATGGTTTGCAGATTATTATTTATATAACAGTGATGTGACTTTCGATTTTAGTGATAATAACAAGATGACTGTACATAATAATGTGGCAGAGCCGTGGAAAGTAACATTAGTGGATACAGGATTAAATACGATGACCGGTGGACGTGTAAAGAGAATTCAAAAGTATGTAGGAAATGAACCATTTATGCTGACATACGGAGATGGTGTATGTGATATCAATATCAAGGACTTAGTAGCTTTTCATGAAAAACATGGTAAAATAGCAACATTGACGGCTGCAGCAATGGGACAAAGATTTGGTGTTTTGGATATTACGGGAGATGAGACAATCACTTCATTCCGAGAAAAAAGCATGGATGATGGAGCGAGAATTAATGCAGGATATATGGTTTTAGAGCCAAAGATTTTTGATTTTATAGAGGGGGACTCAACGGTATTTGAAAAAGAGCCATTGGAGACAGTAGCAAAAATGGGCGAATTGAAAGCATATATGTTTGATGGTTATTGGCAGTGCATGGATACCAAGCGTGAGATGGACAAGCTGAATGAACTTTGGGATAGCGGAAAAGCACCTTGGAAATCATGGGAATAAATAGATTGGAGATGGAAAAAGATGTTTGAAAATAAAACAGAAGAGCAGGCAAAAAAAGAGATACTGGATATGGTAGCAGAGTATTGCGATACATTTCACAATAAGAAAAAAGAGTTTGAACCGGGAGACCGTATTACATATGCATCTCGTGTTTATGATCATGAAGAGATGTGTAATCTTGTAGATTCGGCGTTAGAATTCTGGCTTACTTCAGGAAGATATACCGATGAATTTGAAAAAGCATTTGCAAAGTATCTTGGAGTGAAATATTGTTCTCTTGTAAATTCAGGATCATCTGCAAATTTAAATGCATTTATGGCATTGACATCTCCTTTACTTGGAGAACGTCAGGTAAAACCAGGAGATGAAATGATCACGGTTGCGGCGGGATTTCCGACAACAGTGACTCCGGCGATCCAGTATGGTGTAGTACCTGTTTTTATTGATATTACAATTCCACAGTACAATATGGATGTGACACAGTTAGAGGCAGCATTGTCGGACAAAACCAAAGTTGTAATGGCAGCACATACATTGGGTAATCCATTTGATTTAAAGGCTGTGAGAGAGTTTTGTGATAAACATAATTTATGGCTGATTGAAGATAACTGTGATGCTCTTGGTTCAAAATATACAATTGATGGAGAAGAGAAATTTACAGGTACAGTTGGTGATATTGGAACATCATCATTTTATCCACCGCACCATATGACAATGGGAGAGGGGGGAGCTGTTTATACTAATAATGCATTATTAAATAAATGTATCCGTTCTTTCCGTGACTGGGGACGTGACTGTGTATGTCCGTCAGGGAAAGATAATTTATGTGGACACAGATTTGATAAGCAGTACGGAGAACTTCCATTAGGCTATGATCATAAATATGTATATTCTCATTTTGGGTATAATCTGAAAGCAACTGATATGCAGGCTGCAATTGGTTGTGCACAGATTAAAAAATTCCCAACATTTGTCGAGAAGAGAATTCATAATTTTGATCGACTGAAAGCAGCACTTGCAGGATGTGAGGATAAACTGATTCTTCCAGAGGCTTGCGATAATGCAAGACCGAGCTGGTTTGGATTTTTAATTACCTGTAAAGAGGGGGTGGATCGGAATAAAGTGGTTCCGTATATCGAGGCACATGGAGTTCAGACACGTATGTTATTTGCTGGTAATCTGATCAAACATCCGTGCTTCGATCAGATGCGTGCGTCAGGTAAAGGTTATCGTGTGATTGGGGATCTCAGTGTTACAGATCGTGTAATGAATAATACTTTCTGGGTTGGTGTATATCCGGGCATGACAGATGAAATGATCGACTATATGGCAAAAACAATTACGGAAGCAGTAAACCAGTAATAAGTTAAAGTACGAGGAGAAAAGATATGAAACAGAGACTGGCGGATTATGTGGCAGATTTTTTGGTAAGTCACGGAATAACAGATTGCTTTATGGTAGTTGGTGGTGGTGCCATGCACCTGAATGATGCATTAGGGCATAAAGAGGGATTGCACTGCACTTACAATCATCATGAACAGGCATGTGCAATTGCAGCGGAAGCATATGCAAGAGTCGATAATAAGATAGCGGCTTTATGTGTGACAACCGGACCAGGTGGAACGAATGCGATTACGGGTGTTTTAGGTGGCTGGCTGGATTCCATACCGATGTTGGTGATTTCTGGTCAGGTACGTTATGATACGACTGCAAGATACATGAGTCAGTATACAGATGGGTTGCCATTGCGTGCAGTTGGCGATCAGGAATATGATATTACAAAATCGGTTTCTAGTATGTGTAAGTATGCTGTGATGATTGAAGATCCAAAGGATATCCGATATGCGTTAGAAAAGGCGTATCATCTTGCGATGACGGGCAGAAGAGGACCTTCCTGGATTGATATTCCGGTAAATTACCAGGGATGTTATATTGAAACAGACGAGCTGCGTGGGTATGATCCGTCAGAGGCTATAAACGAAAATCCGGCGCCAGTGGAAGAGTCAGTCATAGCAGAAGTTATCGGGAAAATCAAAGATGCGAAGAGACCGGTGTTGTATGCAGGAAATGGAATCCGTTTATCAGAAGGATATGGAGCGTTTAGAAAAGCAGTTGAAAAACTGGGAGTACCGGTTGTAACCTGTTGGGATTCTATTGATGCAATTGAGGATGAAAATCCTTTATATGTTGGAAGAGGCGGTATCATGGGAGACCGCGCAGGTAATTTTGCAGTACAGAATGCGGATCTGGTGTTGGCAGTTGGAAACCGTCTTTCTATTCGTCAGGTTGGTTATAGTTGGAAAACCTGGGCAAGAGAAGCATATGTGATTATGGTTGATGTGGACCCGGCAGAATTGAAAAAGACGACATTACATGTTGAGCTGCCTGTTTGCGCAGATGCAAAAGACTTTTTTGTACAGATGAATGAACAGCTTGTAGATGAGGATGTACCTGTTTTTTCTGGTACAGAATGGATCGGTAAGTGTCAGGAGTGGAAGAAAAACTATCCGGTTACACAGACGAAACATTGGGAAGAAGATGGAAAGTATGCGAATGTGTATGCGTTTATCAAATATTTAAGTCAGAATCTTCCGCAGGGAAATATGACGGTTGTGTCGAACGGAAGTGCCTGTGTAGTAGGAAGCCATAATTATGTAATTCAAAAAGATTCACGTTTCCTGATTAATAGTGCTGTTGCCAGTATGGGATACGGTCTTCCGGCGGCTATTGGAGCATGTATTGCAAATGGAAAAAAGGATACCATCTGCTTAGAAGGCGATGGAAGTATTATGATGAATCTGCAGGAGTTACAGACAGTTCTGACAAATAAACTTCCAATTAAAATTTTTGTCATTAATAATCAGGGGTATCATTCTATTCGTCAGACACAGAATAATTTGTTTAAAGAACATTGTAAAATTGGTATTGGACCGGAGAGTGGCGATTTGTCATTCCCGGATTTCGCCAAATTATCTCAAGCGTTTGGATATACTTATCTGGAAGCTCATTCCAATGCCCAGATGAAGGATATGGTAGATCAGGCATTGAAAATAGATGGAACAGTTTTTTGCGAAGTATTTGTTTCGGCAGAACAGAATTTTGAACCGAAGAGTGCTACAAAACGTTTGGAAGATGGAACACTTGTGAGTCCTCCATTGGAAGATCTGGCGCCATTTTTGCCAAGGGAAGAGGTTTTAAAGAATTTGTATGTAAAACCTGTGGAGGAATAAAGATGAATAAAATTATACAACAGGACATGGAATATATGTATCAAAGCCAGATTGAGTTATGGGAATTGTTACGTGATAAAACGGTTTTGATTACAGGGGCATATGGAATGTTACCATCCTATATGGTATACATGTTGATATATTTGAATGAAAAAAAGCATGATTATAATATACAGATTATTACTATTGTAAGAAATTGCGAAAAACTTAAAGTAAGGTTTGGTGATTTTGTAGATCGTTCCTATTTTCATGTTATTCAAGAAGATGTATGCCAGCCAATTTCATATGAGGGAAAGATAGATTATATAATACATGGAGCAAGCCCGGCAAGTTCTCAATATTATGATGTAAATCCGACAGGGGTATTTATGCCCAATATTTTAGGAACTTATTATACGTTGGAATTAGCTAAGGAAAAAAGAACTAAGGGATATCTTTTTTTCAGTAGTGGAGAAATATATGGACAGATTAACAAGGATATTATATATGAAAGTGATTGTGGAATTATCGACTCAACGGATATAAGAAGCTGTTATGGAGAGGGAAAACGTGCTGGAGAGACGATGTGTAAATGTTATCAGCATCAGTATGGTATTAAAACATATATGGTACGTCCATGTCATACTTATGGACCTACCATGAATCTAAAAAATGATAGCCGTGTTTTTGCTGAGTTTGTATCTAATATAGTGAATCATCAAAATATTCAGATGAAAAGTGATGGTACGGCCACACGTATTTTTTGTTATATTGCGGATGCTGTATTAGGATATTTTGATGTTCTGTTAAAAGGAGTACCTGGTGAAGCGTACAATGTTGCAAATGAGGAAGGACGATGTTCGATTCGTGAATTGGCGGATATGTTATGTAAATTATATCCTGAGGAACACTTGAAAGTTGTATTCGCCCAGCATGAAAATAATTATTTGGAGAATCAGCATAAGATTCATCCATTATACAGTACACAGAAATTAAGAAAACTGGGATGGACTCCATCTTTCTCTATAGAAGATGGATTTAAGAGAACGATTGAGAGTTTTCGGTAGGAAATATATGGGAAAACGATTGAAATATATAGATATAGTTAAATTTTTGGGAATTTTTCTTTTATTTATAGAACATACAGGAAACTGGACGGAGTTAGGGGGAAAATATAATTATTTAAAAATATGGATTTGTTCTTTTCATATGCCTTTATTTTTTATAATATATGGGATGGTTGTGTCTCCAAAGTACTTAAATGGATTTAAGGAATGGAAAAGTTTTTTTTATAAGAAAGTTAAAAGCTTGCTTATTCCATATCTGATATGGGGAATGATTTATACACATTCTATAGATACTAACTTTTTTAAAGGTATGGCATACGCAACAAATCCATCATTGGGATATGCACAGACAAATCAAGTATTATGGTTTCTACCGGTTATGTTTATTTCAACTATTTTACATCAAATAATCATGCAATTTAAAAATAAAAAAAGTAACGGTTGGGTGATGTTTATAGTTTTTGCAGTAATATGTGGATTTTTAAGTTTAATATTGAAAAATATCCGTGGTGATTGGGGAATTTTTTGGGGAATTGATATAGCGTTAACGGGTGAGATATTTATTTTGATAGGATATTTGTTGAAACATCCAATGGAGATTCTGTATCAGAAAAAAGAACTGTTATTGTAATAGTGTTGGTGGCGTGTATTTGTGTAGGAACTTATCTAGCACAAACAAATCCACCAACTGAATGTTGGGTTACAATCATGGCGTTAGCATATTACGGGAAAAGTTACATTTTATTTTTATTTACAGCAGTGTTAAATACAATTGGAATATGTTGTTTAGCGATATTATTAGAAAAAGTAACAATATTAGTATGGATGGGAGAGGGAAGTCTCTTTTTAATGGCGGTACATTATATAATTTTCCCATATACAATTTCGTTAAGCACACAATTAGTGTATAATAGTATTGGTATAGCATTATTGAATGCAGTATTATGTACAATAGTTTGTATACCAGCATTATTTTTTATTAATTATTATATTCCAATTTTAAAGGGAAAATAACTGGAGGATAAAAGATTTTATGAAAAAGATTAGTGTGGTAGTACCTACTTTTAATGAAGAAGATAATGTACAACCGATGGCAAAAGCAATTTCTGATTTATTTGATAATGAACTAAAAGAATATGATTATGAATTGATCTTTATTGATAATGATTCACAGGATACAACCAGAGTAAAGTTACGTAGTCTGTGTAAAAATAATAAAAAAGTAAAAGCTATTTTTAATGCTAGTAATTTTGGATGGATGAGATCTCCGATTCATGGGTTGCGTCAGACAAGCGGAGATGCAGTAGTGCTTTTATGTGCTGATTTTCAAGAACCAGTAGAAATGATACCTAAATTTGTAAAAGAATGGGAAGATGGGTATAAAATAGTAGTTGGAATAAAAAAAGCAAGTAAGGAAAGTAAAATTATGTATTTCCTTAGAAGTTGCTACTATAATTTAATCGGAAAATTTGCTACTGTTCAGCAGATAGAACATTTTACTGGCTTCGGACTTTATGATAAAAAATTCATAGAAGTTTTAAGAGACTTGCATGACCCAATGCCTTATATTAAAGGTATTGTTGCCGAATTAGGATTCAAGAGAAAAGAAGTAACTTATGAACAACAAAAACGGAGGGCAGGACGGAGTAAAGGAAGTTTTTGGAATTTATATGATACGGCAATGCTTGGAATAACGTCGTATACAAAAATGTTTTTAAGATTGGCAACAATAGCTGGATTTATATGTGCAGGATTAAGTTTAATAGCAGCAATTGTATTTTTAATTATGAAGTTAACTATGTGGTATCATTTTCCTATGGGAACAGCACCTATCTTGATTGGAATGTTTTTAATTGGTGCTGTACAATTGTTTTTTACAGGTTTGATGGGAGAATACATACTGAATATTAATGTTAGAGTAATGGATCGTCCACTTGTAATAGAGGAGGAGAGATTGAATTTCGCAGAGGAACCGGAGGATAAGTCAAATGCTTGATGTTTCTTTCTATAAAAATAAAAAGGTATTGATTACTGGGCATACTGGATTTAAGGGATCATGGATGTGCCAGATGCTTATTATGGCAGGAGCTAAAGTAACAGGATATGCGCTTGAAGCACCGACAGATCCAAGTTTATTTGAGATGTGTCATCTTGCAGACTATATGCAGTCTGTTGTAGGGGATGTGCGAGATTTAGACCATATGAAAAAAGTTTTTGAAGAGGTACAGCCGGAAATCGTGATTCATATGGCAGCACAGCCAATTGTACGTGAGTCCTATAAGAACCCTGTGTATACCTATGAAACGAATGTGATGGGAACTGTAAATGTTTTAGAGTGTGTTCGTTTAACTCCATCAGTTAAATCATTTTTAAATGTTACGACAGACAAAGTATATCTGAATAAAGAATGGGAGTGGGGATATAGAGAGAATGAAGAATTAAATGGATATGACCCGTACTCAAATTCAAAATCATGTTCTGAACTTGTAACCAGCAGTTATCTGAATTCATTTTTTAAAGATATAGATGTTGCGATTTCAACAGCGCGTGCGGGTAATGTAATCGGAGGTGGAGATTTTGCAGTAGATCGTATTGTCCCAGACTGTATCCGTTCAGCGGAGAGAAAGGAAGATATCATTGTGAGAAATCCTTTCTCCACAAGACCATATGAACATGTTTTAGAACCGGTTGTTGCGTATCTTATGATTGCAAAAGCTCAGTACGAAGATAAGAAATATGCTGGAAATTATAATGTTGGACCGGATGAGACAGATTGCTGGACAACAGGTAATCTGGTAACCCTTTTCTGTGAAAAATGGAACAGGGAAACAGGCGATTCTATAAAATGGATTGATCGCTACGATGGTGGACCACATGAAGCGAATTTCCTGAAACTGGATTGTTCTAAGCTGAAACGTACTTTTGGATGGAAACCAAGATGGAATGTTGAGACGACCATGGAAAAAATTGTGGAATGGTCATATATTTATCTGCAGCATGGTGATGTAGCAGACTGTATGAAACGTCAAATTGAAGAATTTATAACAGAATAGGCACTCTATGGAGTGCCTGTTTTACTGAAAGGTTGGAAAATAAAATGCAGAGTATAGGAACTGTTATATGGCATTGGATAGAACTGATCGCACATGCTGTTTTAAAGTTATTTTTTAAAATTGTTGGAAAAGAGCTGACACAGATTCAGTTCGATGCATTTATGCAGTTTGTAAAATTTGGAATTGTAGGTGTAAGTAACACCGTTATTTCATATATATTGTATGCTATCAGTCTTATTGGGTTTCAAAAGGCGGGAATTTTACCGAAAAGTGATTATCTGGTTGCACAGGTAATTGCATTTATTTTAAGTGTATTGTGGTCATTTTATTGGAACAATAAAATGGTATTTGTTTTGGAAGAGGGAAAACAGCGTTCTATATGGAAAGCATTATTAAAGACCTATGTTTCATATTCTTTTACAGGATTGTTTTTAAATAGTATTTTATTAATCTTGTGGGTGCAGGTAGTTGGAATTTCAGAGTTTATTGCACCGATTATTAATTTACTGGTAAGTGTGCCATTGAATTTTGTGATAAATAAGTTTTGGGCATTTAAACAGAAATAAGTAAATAATTGTGGTTAGTCTATTTTACTACAATTATTGAGGACAACATTATGGCAAACACCAGAAAGTCCAGAATTCCAAAAGAAGACCAGCTATGAAAAGTCAACCATAAATTAGCAAAAAATTTCTTTTTCATATCGGTGGTAAAAAAGGGTAACTTTAATAGAGCTCCCTTAGGGTGCTTTTTCAAAATCTATCGATATTGGTATACAGACCTCTTATTCGAGGTTGAATTCTACTTCGTCAGTGAGCATCTTCCAGATGACTCTGACAAGCTTGCCGGCACAGTGCCCAAGTGCATTGTAGTGAGACCGGCCTTCAGCCCTCTTGGCATCATAATAAGCCTTGAAGGTTGCGTTGTTTCTGACAACGTTCCAAGCTGCATTTACAAGGGCATATCGTAATACACGAGAGCCACGTTTGGACATCCTTGTTGTCTTAGCCTGAAAGTTACCAGACTGATAAACAGAAGGATCCAGACCTGCAAAAGCAA
>OOBI01000334.1_pt1 | contig 47190 bp, 37 predicted proteins | sample 1671081 | NCBI WGS metagenome assembly OOBI01 (sample SAMN06348120, study PRJEB24527) | human gut metagenome | biome: human gut; feature: ankylosing spondylitis patient; material: feces | host: Homo sapiens | place: China | collected 2015-10 | reverse complement strand
CGCAGTTGTTGTAGTTTTCCTTCAGCCAGGGAATGATGATGGAGGTATCCAGACCACCGGAGTAGGCCAGCACGACTTTTTTGATGTTTTCTTTTTTCATAATAAACGCGCTCCTTTTAATAAAAATACACTTTTGTATCCTGATGCGCACTTTCCCTTCGCATCCTCTGTCTTTGATTCGCGGTTGATGCTTTTATTATACGCAGCGCGGCTTTTTCGTCAATGCTGAAAACTGCCAAACATGCCGCGCGTTTGCGGCAGGATTTGTTACACTTTGTATGTTTATGCAGTATTATTTGTTTATATTCAAATTTTATGCAGTTGAAATGTATATATGAAATGCAAAAAAGCGCCCCGAAGGACGCTTTCTTTATGCCTGGTATCTTCCCAGGATCTCCTCCACCTGTTCCTGTGTCAGCGGGTGAGTGGGTTCCGGCTTTTCATTGCCCCTGCGCAGGGGCAGCCACCAGGTGGACAGGCCCAGCCAGCCGAACTTATAGGCAGTGTGGGGCTCACGGCCCACGCAGGTGAAGCCCAGGCGGGCATGGATACGCTCACTGGCGGGGTTGGGGTCTGCCACAAGGGCGTAGACATTCCAGTAACCCATCCCGTCCAGAATATCCAGCAGGGCGCGGTAGAGGGTATCCCCCACACCAAAGCCCCGGGCATCGGGGGCACAGTAGATGGTGCTCTCCACAGCCCAGTCGTAGGCTTCCCGGGGGTGATAGCGGTGGGCGCAGGCGTAGCCCAGCAGCTTACCGTCCCCATCCCGGGCCAGCAGCAGAGGGATCAGCGCACGGGTGCTTTCCACCCAGTCCTCATACTCCGGCAGGGAAGAGGGCGTTACCTGAAAGGTTGCCGTGTGGTGCAGGACATACCAGTTGTAGATGTCCAGGATCTCCGCCGCATCGGCCCGGGTGGCCAGCGAGAGCCGGGGCAGGTTCTTCTCAGCCCATTCGGCGCACATGGCTTCCTTCTGCGCCTTGGTCAGCTTTTTCAGGGCTGCTTCCCGGCGCAGGGCGGCAGATCGGTCTGTGCACCGTTCCAGATACGCGAACCGCTGTGCCCCCAGCGCACGGGTGCACTTGGCCCCCTTCCCGCTCTTGTGGGCGTGCAGGCGGCTGGCCGGGTCATTTGTCCAGCCCGTGTAGAGTTGGCCGCCTGCGCAGCGCACCATATAGACATAGGCCCGCTCCGTCTTCTCCGCTTCCCCGCTCATATCACAGTCTCCCGTTGTTTTTCAGCACCTGACGGCAGGCGGCCAGCGCCGTCTCCTTATCCTTTGCGGTGATGAGGAACCGGCTGGCGTGGCAGAAACTGATGCCCTCGATGCCGCTCTTCTGCTCAATGACCTCCTGCGGCTGGCCCGCCCAGCTCTGGGGGAAGGGCAGCTTCGGCTTTTTGGTCTTGTGGTCAGTCACGCACTGGGCGCTCCACCCGCCGCGCTGGCTGGGGTAGATGACGAAGAGGGCATCGGTCTTGTACAGGCCATTCTTCCAGGGCAGGTAGCAGGGCAGGATCACGATGCCGTCCCGGGAGTTCTTATAGGCCTGCTGCACTTTCTCGTCGGCGCGGTTCACGGCGTTCGCGCTCTCGATCTGGTTTTCCAGGATCTGCTTTGCCACAGCCACCGCCTTGAAGAAGCAGGTGTCCTGATCCTCCTTGGAATCCCACACCGGGTTGAAGAAGCCGATGGCATCGCACAGGCTGTTCTGCTCGCCGGTGTTGTCGTTCAGATCAAGGGGCTGGATAAAGTTTTCATCGATGAGCCGGGCCTGACGCTCCCCCACCAGCCCCGGGCCCAGCACCCGCCACAGCAGGCCGAAGGCCGCATAGGGGATGCCGTTGGCGCGGTACTCGCGGGGCTCCTGATGGTGATCGAACATGCCAAAGCCGATATCATACACGATGCCGTCGAAATCGTCCGGTACCACAAAGCCGCGGGTGATCCTGATGTCCGGCCGGATGATCTGCAGCAGTGCCGTTGCAAATACGTCGTCCGCATGGAACTTGCCGGCGTGGGTGAAGCCATTTGCAGGAATTTTCATAACAGCAATACCTCGTTCTCTTTCTTTGGGAACAGTATATCACATTCTGAAGCAGGGGACAAATTTTTGTGCACAACAAAGACCCGCCGGGCAGCATACGCCACACAGCGGGTCTGAAAGGAGGAAGTGCCGTTTCAGGGCACCTTATGAGAAGCGTGTGTTACAGGACGATGGGTTTCTCCGGGTCGATCTCCAGGTTTTCGCCGTTGGATTCGATCACGCGGCGGTACCACTCGTAGCTCTTTTTCTTGTAACGTTCCAGCGTACCGGAGCCGTCGCTGTTCAGGTCCACATAGATCATACCGTAGCGCTTTTTGATCTCCGCCGTGGAGCAGGAGATCAGGTCAATGCAGCCCCAGCTGGTATAGCCCATCACGTCCACGCCGTCGTGCAACGCTTCGCTGACCTGCACCAGGTGGTCGTTCATGTAGCGGATGCGGTAATCATCCTCCACCGTAAAGCTGCCGTGGCCGTCCGGCACCAGGGTGTCGTTGGCACCCAGGCCGTTTTCGGCAATGAACAGGGGCTTGTGGTAGCGGCTGTACAGCCGGTTCAGGGTGTAGCGCAGGCCCTTGGGGTCGATCTGCCAGCCCCACTCGCTGACCTTGGAATACGGATTGCGCTTGAGGGTGGGGACCATGTTACTGCCGGTGGGCTCGCCCAGCGAGTGGTCAGCGGCGGCGCAGTTGCTGGAATAGTAGCTGAACGAAACAAAGTCCACAGTGTGGGTCAGGGCTTCGCGGTCCTCATCGCTGATCTCCAGTTGCACGCCCTTTTCCTCAAACACCCGCTTGGCGTAGTAGGGATAGGCACCCAGGGCCTGCACATCCGAGAACAGGTACACCTCGTTGTCCAGCTCCATCACCTCGATGATGTCATCGGGGTTCGGGGTGAGCGGGTAGATGGTAACGGCCAGGATCATGCTGCCCACCTTGTACTCCGGGTCGATGCTGTGGGCCAGCTGCACAGCCTTGGCGCTGGCCACCAGCTCGTAGTGGATGGCCTGATACAGCTGCTGATTGCTCAGCTGGGCCTTGGGGGTCAGGATGGCACCGCTGACAAAGGGCTGGTGCAAAATGGAGTTGATCTCGTTGAACGTGATCCAGTACTTCACCTTGCCCTTGTACCGCTCAAACAAGACCTGGCAGTATTTCAGGTACAGGTCGATCATGATGCGGTTGCTCCAGCCGTTGTACTTGCGGGCCAGGGCCAGGGGCGTTTCGTAGTGGGAAATGGTGATGAGCGGCTCGATGCCGTACTTGTGGCACTCGTCAATGACATCATCGTAGAACTTCAGGCCCGCCTCGTTGGGCTGTGCTTCCTCGCCGGTGGGGAAAATGCGGCTCCACGCAATGGAAAAGCGGTAGACCTTGAACCCCATGCCCGCAAAGAGCTTGATGTCCTCTTTGTAGCGGTGGTAGTAATCAATGCCTTTCAGCTTGAGGTTGTCGGGGGTCGGCTCCTCGGTGATGACCTTGAAGCCCTTGGGCAGCACATCCTGGATGGACAGGCCCTTGCCATCTTCCAGATAGGCACCCTCGCACTGATTTGCGGCCGTTGCGCCGCCCCAGAGGAAATTTCTCGGGAAATACATACAGGTTCCTCCCTAATGTTGCAGCGTCCGGGGATCAGTTCTTTTTCTCGTCACGGAACAGGACGAACGAGACGATAAAGGCCACCACAAAGGCAATGGCTGCACCGGCGCAGGCATAGTAGAAGTTGGACATGGGGGTATCCAGGCCAATGTAGCTGGGCAGGGTCAGCAGACTGGGAGAGCCGCCGGAGTAGTTCTTGGTGTTCATCAGGCCCATAAAGAAGCCGCCCACGCCGCCGCCAGCCATGGCTGCGATCATGTTGGTGCGGATCTTCATGGTAACGCCGAACAGGACCGGCTCGGTGATGCCGCAGACGGCAGTGATACCGGTGGCGGAGGTCAGCTGCTTGAGTTCGGGGTCCTTGGTCTTGATGGAAACGGCCAGAGCAGCAGCGCCCTGTGCCACGTTGGAGGCCAGCTGGCCCGGATAGATGATGGTATCAAAGCCGATGGTCATACGGTTGTTGATGCCAATGGGGGTCAGGGCGTGGTGGGTACCTGTCATGACCAGGAACGGCAGGAACACGCCGACGATGGTGGGCACCAGCCAAGGTGCCAGGGTGCTCAGGCCATTGATCACAGCGGCCAGGGCGTTGGAGACCACATAGCCCACCGGGCCCAGCACACACAGGGTGGCAATGCCGCAGATGAACATGGTCAGCAGCGGAGCGGTAAAGAAGCGGATGGCTTTGGGGGAGATGCGGGTAGCCCAGGGCTCCACCTTGGACATCAGCAGCACGCCCAGGATGATGGGGATCACGGACGAAGAATAGGAGGCGTTATAGATGGGCAGCATGAAGATGGTGATGGCCTCGCCGCTTTCCTTGGAGGCAGCCACCAGGTTCACAAAGCTGGGGTGGATCAAGATGCCACCCAGCATCATGGCCAGGTAGGGGTTGCAGCCCAGCTTTTTCGCCGCCGAGTTAGCCAGCAGGATGGGCAGGAAATAGAACGTGGCATCGCCCATGAAGTTGATGACCTGGTAGGTGCTGGACGTATTGCTGACCAGCTTGAACGCCACCAGGATGGCCAGCACGGCCTTGATCATGCCTGCTGCGGTCAGCGGGGGCAGGATGGGGGTAAAGATGCCGGTCAGGGTGTCGATGACACGGTCGTACCACTTGCCCTTGGGGGCGGGGGCTGCGGCGGCAGGGGCGGTGCCCAGCATCCCGCTGAGCTTCTCGTACACCTGCGTGACCTCGGCACCAATAATCACCTGATACTGGCCGTTTGCCTGGGCAACGCCCACAACACCGGCCAGGCCCTTGATGGCATCGGTATCGGCTTTTGATTCATCTTTCAGGTTAAAGCGCAGACGGGTGGCACAATGGGTGGCGTTGCTCACATTCTCGGCACCGCCCACCAGGCTGAGGATCTGTTTTGCCAATGCGCCGTAATCTTCTTTTTTTGCCATTTGCAATTCCTCCATGATGGTTTGATCCAGGGTGATCCGGAGCCTGCTGCGCAGAAGCTCTGCGTCAGCCACACCGGGCATCCCGCGGATCGCGTTGAGGTCGATCACACTGCGGTCCTTTACGGTAACGGACAGACAGCCGCTGCGGAAATCACACAGGCCTATATTTTCTTTTCCGCCGGCCGGAGCAGCCAGCTGCTCCAGGAACTGTTCACGATCCATGGCAGAGGACCTCCCTCTCGGTCAATATCTTCTGAACCGCCCAACGCGCGCCATTGAGCGGATTCATGCAAAAAGGTGGGCAAGGTAGCGGGGCTGGTTCAGGCCTCATGCTTCTCCTGCAAACGGCTGATGTGCAACATAAGGTATACGATCTCCTCATCGTTGCACTGCCAATTCCAAGTGGCCTGGAAATAGTCCGCGATAGCGCGGGCACACTGATACACCCGCGGGTACTCCCGCCGCATCTGGGCCAGCATCCCGCTGATCCGCTCCTCCACCTGCCTGCCGGAGGCAAGTCGCTGGATGAGGTAGCGCAGATGCATGGAAAACCGGGAATACGAAAAGCTCTCTTTGTTGAGCGTAATATCAAGCTGTTTCTCCACGATGCCGTCCACGTCCGAAAGGGCCTTGAGCGTCATCATCATGGAGTGCATATCGCCCGCTTCCGCCTCGGCGTTGATGAGGTGGAGGGCAATGTTCACCACCTCGCTGTCTGGCAGCTTCAGCCCGGCTTCCCGCGCCAGCAGCTCCCGTGCCTGTTTGGCCAGCTCTGTCTCCTTGGGGTACAGGTGGCGCACATCGTAAGCCAGCGGGGTCGAGATCTCGATGCCCTTGCGCAGCCGCTCCGCCGCAAAGTTCAGGTGGTCGGCCAGGGTAAAGGGCAGGTTTGGGTTCAGCGCACAGTCCAGCTCGATCTCAGCCCGCTCCGTGATCTCGGCGCAGGCCAGCACCAGCGGGCGGGGCAGATCGGCTGCCATGCCAAAATATTTTGGATTCACATCGTAAAATGTCCGCTCGATGCGGGAAAGGTCCGTCAGCTCGTAAGGCATTTTGGGGAACCCGACCCCCCGGCCCAGCACCACCAGCTCCTTGCCGTTTCCGTCCAGTGCCAGGGCGGCATTGTTGTTGATCTGTCGGATGATTTTCATACCGTTCTACTCCCTGCATCGAATTTTCGGACAAAAAGAAAAACCCCGAACGCAGCAACTTACACTACTCCCCTTGTTTTGGAAAGGGAATTCGATGCAAGTAGCGCCTCCGAGGAGTAACGTCTTGTTTTTACGAATTTATAATACCAAAGGTTCTTTGCTGTGTCTATTCGCACGATACCCAAAAAAGCGTATTGTTTTTTGTGCACCGTGAAAAAAGTGCAGCAAAAAGCCGCCGGGCAGAGAAATGTCCGGCAGCCATTGGTTCAATCTAAATTCTATGCACTTACTTTTTCCGGCTGCGTGTCTTAGTCACAGCCGTGGTGGGCTTCACGGCGGGGGAGAAGTTCGGCTTTTCGGTGAGGGCGGTAGTGGTGGGCTCGCCCAGTGCCAGCACCTCGGCCAGCTCCTTCTGCACCTTGGCGTTGACAGGGTCGTTCACAGCCAGCACATCGGAGTAGAACTGCTCCATCTCTTCGCGGGTGGAGAAGGTTGCAACGTACATCTGGTTGCCCATGGCACCGGACAGAGCCTCGGGGATGCGATCCACCATCCGCATATTCTTCTGGTACTTCTGCATGATCTGCTCATGGCTGTACACAAAGTTTTTGCCATCGCGGCGGCCTGCAAAGGGGCAGTAGTAGTGCTCGCCCACCGGCATATCCGTGCCGCCGAAGGCGATCATATCCGCCCAGATCTTGTACACATTGGTGGAGCGGGCAAAGTTGATCATATCCGGGGTAAAGCCGCCGCAGGGGCGCATATTGACCTCCAGCGCCACGAGCTGGCCCTTTTTGCCCATGCTGGCCTGATCCTCGGTCATGCGGAAGAACTCAAAGTGGACGAATCGGCTCTTCACGCCAAAGCTCTTGACGGCGGCACGTCCGGCGGCGCGGGTATCCTCGGGCAGGTCCTTGATGATATAGTAGATGGAGTTATCGTTGTCGTTGACGATGTCCATGATGGACACCGGGCTGACGTTGCCCGCCTCAAAGATGGGGTTGCCGCTGCCGTCGATGATGGCATCGTAGCTGTTGACCTCGGCATGGACGAACTCCTCCATGATGTAGGCGAGGTCGGGGTGATAGGTGCTCTTGTAGAGCAGGAAGCGTTTCAGCTCCTCATCGCTGGACAGCTTATGGGTATCGGAGGCACCCACGCCGTTGTCCGGCTTGACCACCACCGGGTAGCCCACCTCTTCGGTGAACTTTTTGCAGCCCTCAAAGTCATCCACCATGTGGTAGCGGGCGGTGGCGATGCCGGCCTTCTGGTAATACTCCTTCATCTTGCTCTTGTACTTGATGCGGGGCATATCCTCAGTCCGGAAGCCGGACTTGATGTTGAAGTCCGTGCGCAGGGCCGCATCCCGCTCCAGCCAGTATTCATTGTTGGACTCCAGCCAGTCGATACGGCCATACTTGAAGGCGAAGAACGCCACCGCACGGTAGACTTCGTCGTAGTTTTCCAGACTGTTCACCTTGTAGTATTCGTTCAGGCTGTCCTTCAGCTCCGGCTTCAGCTCATCATAGGGCTGGTCACCGATGCCCAGCACGTTCATGCCGTCGTTTTTCAGCTCCCGGCAGAACTGCCAGTAGTTGGTGGGGAAATTGGGGGAGATAAAGATAAAGTTCTGCATAGCTTGATGATTCCTCTTTTATCCTAGAATATAAGGCATATAATATACGGCCTGCTGATACCACCAATCCCAGTCGTGCTTGACATCATAGCCCCACAGGTCCACCCAGACAGGGATGCCCTTCTGCTCAAAGATCTGCTTGAGCTGCCGGGTGGTATCGGGCTGCTCCCAAGCGCCCTGACCGCAGCAGATGACCGCCTTCCTGCTGCGGTAGAGGTCCATATAGGGGTGATCGGTGGGGAAGTTGGCCATGTAATCCACAGGGGAGTTCTGGTAGACCACTTCGTCCATGTAATCGCCAAAGCCGTATTTTGCGGTGTAGATGCCGCTGAGGGCCAGACAACCATCGAAAAGATAGGGGAACCGCAGATAGAGGTTGACGGCATGGGTCGCGCCCAGGCTGCAGCCAAAGGCGATCACGCCGGGGAGGCCGTCCCAGCCGTTGCGCTCCTTGGCGATATACTGGATCTTGGGCACGACTTCCTCCACGATGTAGCGGATCCACTGCTCATAGCGGCGGATCCGCCAGTAGGGGTCACCGTTGGTGTCGGACCAGGTCTCCTGATCGATGGTGTCGATGGAGATGACCATGATCTGCCCGGATTCGATCCACGGAGCCAGCGTACCGGCCATGTGGAAGTCCTCAAAGTCGAAGAAACGGCCATCCTGACAGGGAATAAAGAGCATGGGGCGGCCTGCGTGGCCGTAGACCTTGCATTCCATCTCCCGGCCCAGTGCGGGGCTGTAATCCTTGAAGTATTGTGTTTCCATGTAGTTCCCTCCTCTATAAAAAACCTCTCAGGCGCTCCGCGCCTCTCTTACCAGGAGAGGTGGCATCCCGAAGGGATGACGGAGAGGTTCAGTCCAACTCGTACATCAAAGTATGGAATACGAACGGCAGCTGCTTTTCCCAGCTGGCTTCGCTGTGGGTGCCGCCGGGCACCAGGCGGCTGGTCAGGTGGATGCCCCGGACCATGATCTTGCTGCACATCTCGGCAAATTCCCTGCGCATTCCCTCGTGGCTGCCCATCTCCCGGGAACCGTAGTCCATGTAGAGCACCGTGCCGGGCTCCAGCTTTGCGCGGCCCACCAGACCGCTGAGCTTTTCAGGAGACACCCAGATCGACGGCGACAGAGCTGCCGCGCGGCTGAAGGTATCGTTATACTGCAGCAGAGCATACAGGCTCATCAGGCCGCCCATGGAACTGCCGCCGATGAACGTGTGCTCCCGGTCCGGCAGGGTGCGGAAATTGCGGTCAATGAAGGGCTTGAACCGGTGGATGAACCAGCTCATGGTCGCCTGCCCCTTGCCGTCAAAGTGGCCATAGGTCGGGTCATCAAAGCGGTAGGGCGAATACTCCACAAGGCGCTCATTGTTGGGGCCTGCATTGCACTCCACTGCCGCCACGATGAGCGGGGTATCGGTGTAGTCCAGATAATCCGCCACGCCCCAGCTCTTGCCGTAGGTGGCATCCGCATCAAAGAACACATTCTGGCCGTCGAACATATACAGCACCGGATACCGGCGCTCCGGGTCGGCTTCGTACATGGTGGGCAGGTAGACATACACCCGGCGCTGCTCCACGCCGTTCACCGCAGGATAGCTGACGCTCCATTTTTTGACCATATTCCAGTTCCCTCTCGTTTCTGTTTTTTCTGCACATAGTCTAGCACTGTGCAGGTGGAAAAGCAATCGGGAGACAAAACCCATGATACGGCAAACGCCGCCCGGCGGCATCCCCACCCGGCGGCGTTTGCAAAAATTCTGAACAGAGAGAAGCGCGGGAAGGATCAGTACTTTTTCTCAACCGGAACGATCCAGCCCTTGGTATCGGGGATCTTGCCCCACTGCATCCCGGTCATAGTATCGTACAGCTTCTGGGTCACAGGGCCGATCTTGCCATCGCCAATATAGGCGTGCTCACCCTTCCAGACCAGCTCCTTGACAGGGGAGACGACTGCGGCGGTACCAGTGCCGAAGACCTCTTCCAGCTTGCCCTCACGGGCGGCCTGCATGATGTCCGCAATGGCCAGCTTGCCCTCGATGACATCATAGCCCCAATCCTTCAGCAGCTCGATGCAGCTGCGGCGGGTAACGCCGGGCAGAACGGTGCCGACGGTTGCAGCAGTGTAGACCTTGCCGTCGATCTTGAACATGATGTTCATGCTGCCGACTTCCTCAACGTACTTCTTCTCCACGCCGTCCAGCCACAGCACCTGTGCGTAGCCCTGCTCCTCGGCCAGCTCACCGGCCTTGATGGAAGCAGCGTAGTTGCCGCCGCACTTGGTGAAGCCGGTCAGGCCGGGAGCGGCACGGATGTATTCATCCTCAACGTAGATGCGGACGGGGTTGATGCCCTCGGCGTAGTAAGCGCCGGAGGGAGCACAGATGATGCAGAAGATATAGTGCTTGGAAGCGTGCACGCCCAGACCCACATCGTTTGCAAAAATGAAGGGACGGATATACAGGGAAGCACCATCGGTATGGGGCACCCAGTCGCGCTCCACATCCACCAGAGCCTCAACAGCCTGCACAAAATCCTCCTCCGGGATCTTGGGGATGCACAGACGGTCGGCGGAATCCTGGAAACGCTTTGCGTTGCAATCAGGGCGGAACAGCTGAATGGTGTCATCCGCGGTGCGGTAAGCCTTCATGCCCTCAAAGATCTCCTGCGCATAGTGGAACACCACCGTGGCCGGGTCCAGCGGGAAGGGTGCATAGGGGACGATGCGGGCATCGTGCCAGCCCTTGCCCTCGGTATAATCCATCACAAACATGTGGTCGGTAAATTTCTTGCCGAAGCCCAGCTTGGTCTCGTCCTGAGGCTTCTCCTTGGGAGAAGTGGTACGAGTGATCTTGATATCCAACATGATATATTTCCCTCTTTTCTGATCTCACACAGCAGATTTTGCGCGGCACGCGCCCGCACCTGAAATGCCGAATGTTGTTTTCTATTATAGTAGTATGAGCCGGATTTGCAAGGAAACGCAAAATCTTTCATGTTTGGGGGCTGTAAGTTGTCGCAAATTGTGATATTATTGCTGTAAGCAGGCTTCTCCCACAGCGGCCCCTGCTGTTAAACCTCTCCGTCAAAACCTATCGGTTTTGCCACCTCCCCTAGTAGGGGAGGCCTTGGCAGTCCGGGCAGGTTTCCAGTTTTGCCAAAGGCTCCCCTATTAGGAGCAACAGCAACAACCGCCGCCAGTGGCGGATAAAGGGCGTTGCTGTTGGGGCCGCGGCCAGCAAGACATAAGTGTTGTTTACAACACGAATTGGATGCTGGGAGCCGCAACCCGGGCCTGCCGAGCGATAGCGACGGCTGAGAGGTTAGACAAAGTATTATCTCATCAAGAAGGGAACCAATCCATTATGATCAACGGCGTGATTTTTGATATGGACGGCCTGATGTTCGACACCGAGCGGATGTGGGCCACTTTCTGGGAACCGGCGCTGGCGGCGCTGGGGCTGGAGTACAAGGAAGGCCTTGCCGAGGCTGAACGCGGCACGGCGGGCGAAACTTCCCGTAACATCGTGCGGCAGTTCTACGGAGAGGACTGCGATGCCAACGCCATCATCGACAGCCTGCACCGGGTGGCCGACGAGGAGTTCCAGAAACCGGTGCCCAAAAAGCCGGGGCTGGACGAGCTGCTGGCCTGGCTGGATGCCAACCACATCCCCATGGCGGTGGCCTCCTCCAGCCGGGTCCACGTCATCGAGGGAAACCTGAACAACTGGGGGCTGACCCACTACTTCAAGGCGCTGGTATCCGGCCAGCAGGTCAAGCACTCCAAGCCCGACCCGGAGATCTTCCTGCTGGCGGCGGAAAAGCTGGGCACCGCCCCCGCCCATACGCTGGTGCTGGAGGACAGCTACAACGGTGTCCGCGCCGGTGCCGCCGGCGGCTTTGTCACCGTCATGGTGCCAGATCTGCTCCCCGCCGACGATGAGATGCGCGGCCTGTATACCATGGAATGCACCAGCCTGAACGAGGTGCTGGCCAAGCTGAAAACGGGAGAACTGTAATTGAGGGAAAGCTCCGCAAAATCTCCCCGTGTTCCGGGGTTTTATTGTCTCCTGTGTTATGTTATAATAAAAGAAAAGAAAAAAGGAGACATCCCCCATGAAAATCGCAGTTCCTTATGAAAACGGTATGGTATTCCAGCACTTCGGCCACACGGCAGAGTTCAAGTTCTACGAGGTCGAAAACGGACAGGTGACGACCAGCGAGGTCGTTTCCACCAACGGGCAGGGCCACGGCGCACTGGTGGGCTTTCTGGCCCAGCACAATGCCAATGTGGTGTTCTGCGGCGGCATCGGCCCCGGGGCACAGAACGCCCTTGCACAGGCAGGCATCCAGCTGTTCGGCGGGATCAGCGGCCCGGCAGACGCGGCAGTTGCAGACTATCTGGCCGGAAAGCTCCGCTTTGACCCCAACGCCCATTGCGACCACCACGACCACGGCGAGGGCCACCATTGCGGTGAGCATCATTGCGGCGGGCACTCCTGCGGCCAGTAACCCATAATATCACAAAACCCCGGAGCGATGCATCACAGCAAACGTTCCGGGGTTATTTTATGCCTTAGAAGAACCGGCAGAAGCCAGGGCAGTGCCGTGAGCGCCCGGCCTCATCTTTTATTGGGACACAAAAGAGATGCTCTCGGTCTGCTTTGATGCGGCCGGGCGGGGCGGGTCTGCCTTAGTCAGCATCTGCTGGAATTTCCGCGCCGCCGTGTTCAGCGGGCGGTGGCGGTCGTAAACAAGGCAGATCGAACGGGTCGGGATGATCTCCTGCAGGTGGAGCTGCACCAGCTCGCCCCGCTCCAGAGCTTCCTTCGCCATGGGTTCCGGCACAAAGGCAAGGCCCAGCTCGCTTTTGACCAGCGTGAGCATCTGGTCGGTGGTGGCGGCTTCCGTATCCGGCTTGAGGACCGCGCCGTGATCCAGGAAGAACTGCCGGTACAGGCTGCGGGTCACGCTCTCGTCGCTGAGGGAGATGAGGGGATAGCTGCGCAGCTCTTTCAGGGTCAGGCTCTGACTTGCCAGCGCGGTGAAGGTCCTGCCACCCACCAGCACCTCGTAAAACGGCTTCAGCTCCACCATTTTCAACCCCGACTCGATCTCCGCCGGGGTGCTCACAATGGCAAAGTCCACCTCGCCGTTCTTCACGGCCTGCACCGCCTGCGGGGTGGAGTGGTTCGAGATGCGCAGCCGGATGCCGGGATATTCGGTATGGAAATCCCGCAGCTTTTTGGAAAGATAAATGTTGAGCGCCGTCTCGGTGGCGCTGATGCTGATGGTTCCGTGCTCCAGCGTGGCACTGGCGCTCAGTTCCTCCTCGGCATCCTGGATCTGCACCGCCGCCGAAGCGATGCGGGAGTAGAGCATCTCGCCTTCCGGTGTCAGGGTCACACCCCGGTTGGAGCGGATGAACAGCACGCAGTTCAGCTGGCTTTCCAGCCGGTTCATCGAGTGGGTGATGTTGGGCTGGTTGTTGCCCAGAACCCGCGCGGCCTTGGTAAAGTTCTGATACTTCGCCACATAATAGAAGATCTTGTAGTACTCCCAATCCACATACATGATGCGTCTGCCCCCTCCATGTAAAAATCGCATTGCAGCCTTGTGCAGGATACTTTTTACACATTCTTTCCCTGCCCGTATCATAACAACTGCAATCGAAAATTGCAAGAGGAAATTGAAAAATAATACACCTATCAGGACGAGCACGGCAAGAGCTGCGACAAATGGGAGAGCTTTCCCACCAAAGAGGATGCGGTGAAACGCCAGAGGCAGATCGAGCATGCCGACCCGGAAATGAAGGCAAAGCTGCGCTTGGCACTGCTCACCTGATGCAAAAAAGGGCACTGATTGCAATGCAATACAGTGCCCTACATCATCGGACATGGATAACACCGACCGTGCAGAAACCGTGCAGAAACCGTGCACTTACTCTCAGACAAATGAAAAATCGACTTATCCGACAACGGCTTGACGGCATTGGTTCGAGTGACCGCACACCAAAAATCAAGTCTTGGAGGATACGACTATGACAAAATTGCTTTCCTGCCGCTACAATATGGACACCAACCAAGTGGAAGCCCGGTTCGAGGATGACACCACTCTTGCCATCGACTGCATCGCCGTCGAGGATGAGTACGGCAACACCCCGGCACAGCGGGCAGAGCTGGACTGGCTGCTCTATAACAAGCCCTTGGAGTATGCCCAGATGGTGCTGAGAGGGGATATGGAGCACTATCTCTGCCTCGGCTGTGACCACAGCAGGCTGGAAGATTGATTGTTGCCTTTTTCAAAGCAACCAAGCGGTTCTTATCTGCTTTGCCGTTTCTCTTTATGCTGCTTTTACCGTTTCATCGCCCTAGTTTTGCAACGAAAGTCTTTTTTGTGAAATAGACGTTTGTTGGTTATTTTTTTTTTTTTTTTTTTTTTTTTACGCGATGATACGTTATATATGAAAAAATATTGCATATAGGCATGTTGCACGATTTTTTTGAGGTGGTATACTCCTCCTTGTGGCATACGGTTTGCTGCACACGAACACAACGATAACGCAAAAGAGAGGAATACCGCAATGAAAAAACGGTTGCTCGCAGGCTTGCTCGCAACGAGTATCGCACTGAGCATTTCGATGGGAGCTTTCCCTGCAATGGCAGCAACAAACGACGACTTCGTCGAAGACCGGGAGGACATTGCCGACTTCACAGACGACAGTTACTCTTCCGGCTACTCTTCCTCGGAACAGCTTTTTGACGACATCATCTTCTTTGACTTGGACGAAGAAGTAGACGACACCGCAGCGGAAGTCATCGCAGAAGAAGATGCCAACGATTCGAGCGACACCGAGATTGATAGGGCGGCCGATTCAATCGAGGAGACAGAGTCGGAGGACGAAGTGCAAGACACGGATGCTGCCGAAGATCGGAACGATCGGGAAGACTCGGACGAAGAAACAAAGTCAGGCACGAACCCAGGGGAAACAGGCCCCTCCGATGCAGAAACCGAGGAGGATGTGCCGGACTCGTGGGAGGAAACGCCGAAGATCGACAGCGAATTGGAGGCAGCCATCGCTTCCGAAGATCCGTTCTCTTATTATGACGATGATGCGTCAGAAGAAGAAATGGATGACGACATTGCGCTGCTGGCTGCCGGAAAAACCATGGCGCACGAAGACTACGCATACACCGATGTATCGTCTGGTACAGAGTACATGGTGGACCTCTACACGGACCACACGGCAAAAATCTGGAAGCTGACCACCTCCTCCGGCGAAGCCGAGTGTATCCTTCCAAGTACGATCTATTACACAGACGATGACGGCGTGCCGGAGCCGACCCCCTATACGGTCACCGAACTGCGCTTATCCTATTGGAGCGGTGTAACTTCGGACAATAACAACTATACTGCGCTGGTGCTACCGGATACCCTGACCGACATTGGGGGCTCATTATCCGGCTTCAAAAATGTAACAGAGATCACCATTCCGGGCAGTGTCAAAGTTTTCAATGCGACTCTGCAAAACATGAAGCAATTGAAGACTCTGACCTTCGATGAAGGCGTGGAGGAGATCGCTTCGGGATCGGTCGTATCCGGCTGCAAGAGCTTGACAACCATCCATCTGCCCAGCAGCCTGCAAAAACTCTCAGGGACGGGCACCTTTTCCGGCGCATCGGCGCTGACGGATATCACGCTCCCGGAAGGCATTGCGATCACAGAGGGTTCCACCTTCAGCGAGTGTACTTCTCTGGAATCGATCGAGCTTCCGGCCTCCATTACAACGATCCCCAGCAGTATGTTTGCAGGCTGCTCCGCTTTGGAGCGTGTGACGGCCAAGGGGACCATTACAGCCATTGGCAACGGTGCCTTTGGAAGCGTTACAGACTGGAAGGATCAGGAAATCGCCGATACAGTCTTGACGGAAATCCCGGATCTAAGTCAGGTCACGTCCATTGGAGACCGTGCATTTTACGGCTGCTCGGCATTGAAAACGGTTGACCTTCACAGCGTTACCACCATGGGATATGGCGCTTTCCAAGGGTGTGATGCGTTGTCCGGGGAGATTGACCTGAGCAATCTGGAGGTAATCCCGGGACATGCATTCTGCTATGATCCTAATATCACCTCGGTCATTACCTGCCCCACGCTGAGATCGATCGGGGATTGGGCGTTTATCTGGGCGGATATCTCAACCATCTCGCTGCCGGAGACGCTGAATTCCATCGGAACTTACACGTTCTATAAGGCCTCTTTGAGCGGCACCGTTGCACTACCGGATAGCCTGACTCAACTGGGTGCGAGTGCATTCAGTGGATGTGAAGAGGTCAATGCCATTCAGATCGGCTCAGGGCTCAAGGATATCCCTGCGAATGCTTTCGCTGGTTGTACAAATCTAAAAACGATCACGGTAAACAATCGTCAGGAGGATGTGACCATCCCGAAAATCGATGGGGTTACCGTCACATATACCATCCCGTCTCTGACGGCTGACAACGACAAAGTCTCCGCTGCAGCAGATGCCTTGAGCTTACAGCAGGCGGTCGATCAGGCAAACGGAACGCCAGTCACCATTGAAAAAGACATTCGTTTGGATGAACCCGTTAGGATAGCCGCAGGGCAGCGGGTCGAAATCACTGCAAATGAGAACTGCAACATTTTTGGCAATAAGGACGAGAATCTTGCGAATCTGTTTGTGGTGGAAGAAGGCGGTGAGCTTTCGCTGACCGGCGCGCTGACATTGGGCGGCTGGAACAATACCGGCAGCATTCTTGTTAATCATGGCAAAACAACGATAGATGGCAATGTTGTAATCGAAAAGTCCACTCTGGAAGGGAACGACGTGGGCGTTATTGAGGACAACGGCTCAAGTGCAGAACTCATTTTGGAGAACGGCACCATCCAGAACCATAAGATCCGCGGTGCACTCAGCGCCTCGATCCGAGTCACAGAAGGCGCATCGTTTACCATGAATGGGGGCACCATTCAGGCCAACATCGCGAATACCTCTTCCAGCGATTCCTCCTCCCCCGCAGTACTGCTGCTGGGTGCAAGCACGTTTACCATGAACGGAGGCTCCATCTGCAACAACAGCGGCCAATGTGGAACAGCTGTTTACCTTACGGCTTCCAGCAATGCCGCAAAAGCCCGTTTTACGATGAATGGCGGATCCCTAAGCAACAATGAAAGCCGCTCGTATACGCCGAACTCCACACCTACGGGTGCTGTTTTTGTAAAGTACTCCGCAGAGTTTGTTTTGAACGATGGCACCATTACCGGCAACTGTGCCCACGACGGAGCCGGTGGCGGTGTGGCAGTTATGGATGAATTGCCAACGGAAGAACATGGCACCGCCTTTACGATGAACGGCGGTACCATCTCGAACAATACAGCATCGGGGTATCGTTGTTCCGGCGGCGGCATTTACTCCTGCTCGAATTATGTCTCTTTGTTGGGAGGACGAATCGAGAACAACTCCGCCTACGATGGCGGCGGCGTCTACAGTGAGGGCAATACCGAAATCTATACGACCCTGCACATTGAGAACGCTCTGATCACGGGGAATACTGCGGACCAAGGCGGCGGTCTGTGGTTCTGCCCCACAGGTGATGCGAAGCTGTATATGCAGGATGGTGCCGTGATCTATGGGAATACGGCAGCATCGGCAGGCGACGACTTCGCTTCGCCAGAGGTTGCGACAGGCGCAGGCGGAAACGGCGGTGTTACCCTGCCGGATTATTTTCCCAATGGCAAAGTGATCCAGTGGTTCAGCGACGGCTTCCTGTACGCTCCCCCTGGAAATCGCGGTACATCCGGGCAGGGAACCCGATACAATACGGTTGAGTACGCCAAGCGTGTGACAGGGGTACAGAATGAGAAAAAGGGATTGGCGTTGAAATCCGTTGTTTCGGACGGTGTGTCGATTCCTGCAACGGGATCGCTTATCATTACAGGCAATCAGGCTTCGCACGGTGGTGGCGGTATTGGTGCCAACGGCGGCGTGGTCATCGGCGAAGCGACCTCCCTGTCCTATTCGATCTCGGTAAAAAAAGCCTGGGATAATCCGGGCTATGAGGACACCCAGCCTTCCAGCGTGACGATTCACCTGAAGGAACGCGACACCGGGGATATTGTAAGCACAGCAGAGCTGACCGGCGAAAATGGATGGCAGTATACCTTCACCGATCTTCCGCTTTCGCCGAATCACTACACGGTGACCGAGCAGCCGCTAGAAGGATATAAAGCGACCTACTATCAGGATGCAGACGGAAACTTCATCATTACCAATACCCATTTGACCACGCCCACGCCTATGCCGGATGTTCCAGCTGTAACGATCTCTGTCCCGGTGGAAAAGAAATGGGTCAACGATTACAAGTGGGAACGCCCTGCAAGCATCCATGTTTCTCTGTGGAACGGCGATGCAAAGGTCAAAGAAGCAGACCTGACTGCAGATATGGGCTGGACGTATATTTTTGAAGACCTGCCCGAAGGCACCTACTCCGTAACAGAAGACGCTGTGCCCGGTTATGAGACCTTGATTGAGCGCAGCGATGCGGGCGGTTTCATCATTACCAATACGTATGAACGCCCTCTGTATCCCGAACCGATTGAGCCCATTGACCCCATCCCGCCTGTGGATCCCCCGCAAGAGGAGATCGTGACGCCGCCGATTGTTCCAGGGACCACCGGGAATGAACCCAACCCACCCTCCACGGAGGAGACTACAAGCGTACCTCCAACAGAACCGACGGAGGAATCAACAGATGAATCAACGGAAGAACGCTCGGCTGAAAGCGATCCAGAGGAATCTCCCATAAAAGAAACGCAAGAGACTTCCTCTGTTTCTGCAAAACCGCCCAAGTTGATCCAGACCGGCCAGACATGGTGGCCTGTTTTCCTGCTAATGTTTGCTGGCGCGGGCCTGCTTGTGTTTGGCTTCTATAAGCGCTCGAAAGAGAACATCGATCACGAATAAATCAAAAAGCCCGCTGCTCATTTTGAACTGCACCCCATTTGTTAGACAGTATGGTATACTGTTTAGGAAATGGGGTGTTTTTGTATATCGACTACTACAACAACCGCCGAATCAAATTAAAACGAAACGGCCTGAGCCCTGTGCAATACAGGATTCAGACCGTTCAGGTCCCTTAATTCTTATTTTTGTCTAACTTTTGGGGGTCACTTCAAAGATAACATGGCTTTTTTGTAAAGTGTGCAGGAGATGTGCAAAAGTGTGCAGCCTCTGTCGCAAAAAACAAAAAAGCCATGAAATCTTTCGATTTCACGGCATTTTCTGGTGCGATGGAAGGGACTCGAACCCCCGGCCTACTGATTCGTAGTCAGTCACTCTATCCAGCTGAGCTACCAACGCATACGTTCCGGTCGGAACAAGATGTATTTTATCACGCAGGGCGGGGTTTGTCAACAGTTTTTTGCAGATTTTTTGATTTTATTTTCGTTTTTTATTTTTTCACACAGAAAAGTACGTCTTTTCAATATTTTCCGTGTGGACCTCAGGCTTCCTCTGCCAGACGCTCGGCGATGCGGACACCGGTCGGCGTTGCGGCAAGGCCACCCTGGCCGGTCTCCCGCAGATCAGGGGAGAGCAGACTGCCCACGCGGCCCATGGCATCGATGACTTCATCGCAGGGGATGGCGTAATCTACCCCCGCAAGCGCCATATTGGCGCAGGAAACGGCGTTTACGGCACCAACAACATTGCGCTTGATGCAGGGCACCTCCACCAGACCGGCCACAGGGTCGCAGACCAGGCCCAGCAGGTTGCCCAGTGCCATAGCGGCAGCGGCGGCGCACTGCTCCGGCGTGCCGCCCTTCAGGTGGCAGAGGGCGGCGGCGGCCATAGCGCTGGCGGCTCCCACCTCAGCCTGACAGCCTCCCTCAGCACCGGCCAGAGTGGCCCGGGCGGCGATGACCTGCCCGAAGCCTGCGGCCACATAGAGGGCATCACAGATGGCTTCTTCATCGGCCTCGCCTGCACGGGCAAGGGGAAGCAGCACCGCCGGGAGCACACCGCAGCTGCCCGCTGTGGGGGCAGCAACGATCCGTTTCATGCAGGCGTTGCACTCAGCGGTCTTGAGGGCTTCGGCAGTCACCTCAGCAAGGTAATCCCCGCCATAGCTTCTGCCCGCCTGATGGGCCTGTTCTACCTTGGCGGCATCGCCGCCGGACAGGCCGCTGCGGCTGCGCTGGGCAGGGTCATACTCCAGGCTGGTGGCCTCCATTACATGCCACAGGTGATGCATGGCATGGCGGCTGGCCTCTTCGGTCAGGCGGCTCTCGGCCAGATCACTGCGCAGGATGGCCTCGGCAAGGGAGAGGTTCTGGCTGCGGGCAGCGGCCAGCATTTCTTCACAGGATAAAAAGGACATGGTCATTCCTCCGCGTCTTCTTCGGGCTCGTCGATGTTCAGGCAGGTCACCTTCAGGATGCCGGGCAGGGTCGCCAGCTTCCGTTCCAGTGGGTGGGGGATGTGGGAATCGCACTCCAGTACCATAACGGCATAGCCGCCGGTTCCTGCGCGGAACACCTGCATCGATGCAACGTTGATCCTGCGCACGGCAAGGCAGGTGGTCACCTCGGCGATGCAGCCGGGGGTGTCCTCATTGTGAATGATCAGGGTGTTGCTGTCGCCGCCAAAATCGGCGGGCACGCCGTCGATCTCGGTCACGCGGATCCGCCCGCCGCCCACCGAAGCGGCTTTCATGGAAAGCACCCGCCCCTCCCGGCCCGTCAGGGTGAGAACAGCGGTATTGGGGTGCGCAGAGCGCAATTCCACCGGATGGATCCGGAATGCCATGCCCTGCTCTGCGGCCAGGGCAAAGCTGTCGGGCAGGCGGGGATCATCGGGCCGCAGGCCAAGCAGGCCGGCGACCAGGGCTTTATCCGTGCCATGTCCCTTTCCGGTGGTGGCAAAACTGCCGTACAGGCCGATATCCGCCTGCGCCGGGATCTCGCCCAGAAGCTTCTGGGCCGTGTAGCCGATCCGGGCGGCACCCGCTGTATGGCTGGAAGAGGGGCCGATCATAACCGGCCCGAGAACGTCAAACAAGCGCATCCGATGCACATCCTTTCGTGCTCCGCCGGGCAAAAATCGCCCGCTTCGCACTTTTTTCTCTCTTTTATTATACCGCTTTTGCCCCACTTGTGCTATAATAACTTTACTAATGTTTGAAATCGCTCCTTTGGGGGCAACACGGAGGTTGGATTCCTATGAAACTGGTAAGCGTGGAAACTCCCGAAAAGAGTGTCTGCAAGATGACCTTCAGCGCAACAGCTGAGGAGCTGGAGACCGCATCCAATGCGGTGTATGAGCGCACCCGCGCCAGCTACACCATCAAGGGCTTTGCCAAGGGCGAGGCTGACCGTGCTCAGATCGAGGCCGACCGCGGCGAGCACACATTCTGGTATGATGCCATCAACGACCTGATGGATCGCGATGTTCCTGCCCTGTACGAGGCCGCCATGGCCGAGCACGGCTTCAAGGCGGTGGATGAGCCCAGCTATGACCTGGTCAGCGTTAAAAAGGACGAGGGCTTTGTGGCAACCGCCACCACCCCGCTGCAGCCGGAGCTGAACCTGACCCAGACCACCGGCTTCCATGTGGAGTGCGTGACCCCCGCCGTCACCGACAAAGAGATCGATGCCGTGCTGGAGCGCCGCCGCAATGCTGCCGCCGAGCTGGTGCCCCACAAGGGCCCGGCTGTCAAGGGCAACATCGTTCATATCGATTACGAGGGCCTGCTGGACGGCAAGCCCTTCCAGGGCGGTTCCGCACAGAACCAGACCCTGCAGCTGGGCAGCGGCCGGATGATCCCCGGCTTTGAGGATGGCATTCTGGGCCACAAGGGCGGCGAGGAATTCGAGATCAACGTCACCTTCCCGGTACGCTATCATGTCAAGGATCTGGCCGGAAAGCCCGTTGTCTTTAAGATCAAGCTGATCGATGTCTGCGTCCGCCAGCTGCCCGCCCTGAACAGCGATTTTGCCAAGAAGGTGGGCAAGGTGGACACCATGGACGCGTTCCGGGAGCAGGTGCGCAAGCAGCTGCACGACGGCAAGCACGCCAGCGCCCTGAACCGCGCCAAGGATCAGGTGTTGACCCAGCTGGCCTCTGCCGCTGAGGGCGAGCTCCCCAGCGTTCTGGTGGAGAGCACCTACCAGCAGGAGATGCAGAACATCCAGCAGCAGCTCCAGATGCAGCGCATGAGCCTGGACCGCTACCTGAGCCAGATCCACCAGACCCGCGAGAACTTCACGGCCAACGTTCACGCCGCCGCCGAGAAGAACACCCGCGCCCGGATGGCTCTGCTGCAGGTCGCCCAGAAGGAGGGTCTGGTGCCCACCGATGAGGAGATCACCAAGAACCTGCAGGAGCGCGCCGACCGCACCAAGAAAACGCTGGAAGAGGTCAAGGCCAACGCCAACATCCCCGCCATGCAGCGCAGCGAGGCCATCCGCCGCGCCGCCGACTGGGTGATCGAGCACTCCACCATCGAAGAAAAGTAATTTTCAAAAGTACAACAAAAAGGGCCTGTCTCCAAGGAATTTCGGGAGACAGGCCCTTTTCTTTTACAGTTTATTTTGTCAGGAGATTGAAGCCCATGACCACGATGCCCAGCACGACCAGAACGATGCCGGTTGCACGGTTCAGGGTCTTGGCATCGGCCTTATTGGCAAAGACAGCGGCGATGCGGGCCCACAGCAGGGTGAACAGGACGCAGAGGATGAACACAGTCCAGTCCGGTGCGCCGCCGATGGCAAAGTGGGAGGCCGCACCGGTCAGGGCGGTGAAGGTCATAATGAACACGCTGGTGCCCACGGCAGTCTTGAGCTCGTAGCCCAGCACGCTGGTCAGGATGAGCAGCATCATCATGCCGCCGCCGGCACCAATGAAGCCGCAGATCATTCCGATGACCACGCCGCAGACGACAGACTGGAGGGCACGCTTCTTGGCAGAGACCCCCTGCATGGCTTCTTTGGTGGTCATAACGGGCTTGACGATGAATTTAATGCCCAGCAGGAACGTCATAAACACCGAGAAGCTGCCCATGGTGGTGGAAGGCACCAGGCTTGCCACCCAGCTGCCCACCACGGTGAACAGCAGCACACTGGCCATCATGATCAGGCCGTTTTTGATATCCAGGTTTTTGTTTTTGTGGTAGGTGTAGGCAGATACTGCACTGGCCAGCACATCCGAGGAAAGGGCAATGCCGACCGCCATGTAGGGGTCCATCCCCAGGAAGGTGATGAGCATCGGGCTGATGACAGCGGCGGCGCTCATGCCCGCAAAGCCGGTGCCCAGGCCCGCGCCCATTCCGGCAAAAAAGGTAACGATGATGGTAAACAGCAGGTTCATCTTATTCTTCTCCTTCTAGGATCGCATCCAGATTTTCGCTCATCGTATCGATGACTTCAAAAAATATCTCGAGTTTTTCTTCCTCCAGCCCTGCCATCAGGCGGCGGATGAAATCATCCTGCATCCTGCGGCCCTGTTCGATGATGGACTGCGCCTTTTCGGTGCAGGCAAGCTCCGTTTTGCGGCGGTCTCCCAACACCGGACGGCGCTCCAGAAAGCCCTCCTGCACCAGCTTGTCCACATTCACCGAGACAAGGTTCGCCTTGATGTGGCGCACTTCCACGATATCGCGGGCGGTCGTGTAGTTGGGGTTGTTGGCAAGGAACATCAGGATATCAAACGCTGTCTGCGGCAGGTGCAGCTTCTGGCACAGCGGCTTGCAGACGGCGCTGTACGCAAGGCCCGTCTTGTTGGCAAATTCCACACTGGGGTTCAGCTCACGCATTGCGCGCCTCTCTTTCTCTCTTTTTGAATTGTTCATTTTTGAAGTATTTTAGCACAGGAAATCTCTGTTGTCAAGGGCAGGCGGCGTAAAATCACCTGACCCATATATTTTGTCCAACGCAAAAAGCCCGCACCATGAAGATTTTCACGGTACGGGCTTTTGATATGCTTCAGGACAGGGGGGTCACAGCACTGCCACGGCAAGGAACCGCACAACGAGCGCGGCAAGCCATGCCACAACGCACTGGTTCACGACCATAACGGTGGCCCAGCGGCCGCCCATCTCCCGCTTGACCGATGCCACAGCGGCGATGCAGGGGGTGTAGAGCAGGCAGAACACCAGCAGGGGAGCCGCTGCCGCCGGGCTGAGCGCCGCGCCCAGTGCGGCAGAGGAACCATACAGGATGGTAAGGGTGGAAACAACGCTCTCCTTTGCCATAAAGCCGGTGATCAGCGCCGTGGACACCCGCCAGTCGCCAAAGCCCAGCGGTGCAAACAACGGCGCGATGCCGCTGGCGATCCAGGCCAGAATGCTCTCCTGCGGGTCTGCGGTCAGGCTGAGCTGGAAATCAAAGTTCTGCAGGAACCAGATGATGATGGTTGCCAGGAAGATGACCGTAAAGGCACGCTCGAGGAAATCCCGGGCCTTTTCCCAGAGCAGCTGGGCCACATTTTTCAGGCCGGGCAGGCGGTAGTTGGGCAGCTCCATAACAAAGGGCACGGCCTCGCCCTTGAACAGCGTTCCCTTGAGCAGAAAGGCCATACCAATGCCCACAAGGATGCCCAGGAAATACAGGCCCACCATGACCAGTGCGGCGTACTCCGGGAAGAAGGTCACCGCAAACAGGCTGTAGATCGGGAGCTTGGCCGAGCAGCTCATAAAGGGCGTGAGCAGGATGGTCATTTTCCGGTCCCGCTCCGAGGGCAGCGTGCGGCTTGCCATCACACCGGGGACCGTGCAGCCAAAGCCGATGAGCATGGGCACGATGCTGCGGCCCGAAAGACCGATGCGCCGCAGCAGCTTGTCCATCACAAAGGCCACGCGGGCCATATAGCCGGTATCCTCCAGCAGGGAAAGGAAGAAGAACAGGGTCACGATGATGGGCAGGAAGCTCAGCACACTGCCCACACCGGTAAAGATGCCGTCGATCACCAGCGAATGCACTGCATCGTTGACGTTCCACGCCGTCAGGGCATTGTCCACAAGGATCGTCAGATTCTCAATGCCCAGTTCCAGCAGGCCTTGCAGCCCCGCGCCAATCACGCCGAAGGTCAGATAGAACACCAGCGCCATGATGCCCACGAACGCCGGAATCGCCGTATATTTTCCGGTGAGGAAGCGGTCGATCCTTGCGCTGCGCAGCTGCTCCTTGCTCTGGTGGGGCTTTACCACGGTCTGATTCACCAGCTGATGGATAAAGTGGAACCGCATGTCTGCAATGGCGGCGGCGCGGTCCAGTCCGCGCTCCTGCTCCATCTGCAGGATGATATGCTCGATCATCTCTTTTTCGTTCTGATCCAGCTTCAGGGCTTCCTCAATGCGGGGGTCGCCCTCCACCAGCTTTGTGGCGGCAAAGCGCACCGGGATCCCCGCCGCCCGGGCGTGATCCTCGATGAGGTGGATGATGCCGTGGATGCAGCGGTGAACCGCACCGCCGTGGTCATCCTCGCCGCAGAAGTCCATCCGGCCCGGGCGCTCCTGATACTTTGCCACATGGATGGCGTGATCCACCAGCTCATCCACGCCCTCGTTCTTGGCGGCGGAAATGGGGACCACCGGGATGCCCAGCATCGCTTCCATCTCGTTGATGTTGATGGTGCCGCCGTTGCCGCGCACCTCATCCATCATATTCAGTGCCAGCACCATGGGGGTGTCCAGCTCCATCAGCTGCATCGTTAAGTACAGGTTGCGCTCGATGTTGGTGGCATCCACGATGTTGATGATGCCCGTGGGCTTTTCGCCAATGATGAACTGGCGGGTCACGATCTCCTCGCTGGAATAGGGCGACATGGAGTAGATACCGGGCAGGTCGGTGACTTCGGTATCGGGATATTCCCGGATGGCACCGCTCTTGCGGTCCACCGTCACGCCCGGAAAGTTGCCCACATGCTGGTTGGAGCCGGTGAGCTGGTTGAACAGGGTCGTTTTGCCGCAGTTCTGATTTCCGGCCAGCGCAAATGTCAGCACCGTTCCCTCCGGCAGCGGGTGTTCACCCTTTTTGGTGTGGTAGCGGCCGCCCTCGCCCAGGCCCGGGTGCTCCACCATCCGGCCGGCCTTCCGTGCCGGAGCTGCTGCGGGTGCTTCCGCCAGGGTGATCTCGATCCGTGCCGCATCGTCCAGCCGCAGGGTCAGCTCATAGCCGTGGATCTGCAGCTCCATGGGGTCTCCCATGGGCGCAAATTTCACCAGCGTGACCTTCTCGCCGGGGATCAGCCCCATATCCAGAAAATGCTGGCGGAGTTCTCCCGTTCCGCCCACTGTATCGATCACGGCACTTTCGCCGATCTTCAGTTCCTTTAATGTCATGGCAGATGCCTTTCCTTCGACAAAATGTTAGTGTATGTGAACAGTCTTAATATAAGCTAACTCAAAGGCATTGTCAAGGCAGGAAGCGGCAAAAATTCTCGCCTGTCCCCGCTGTTTTTTGTAGAACTCTTTCCCCTGTTCCGGCAGGTTTCCGGGCAAAAGGAAACGCACCCCTGAATTTTCACGTTCAAAGGTGCGTTTTGAGAACAGTTCTGTTTACTTCACGGTGTGGTAGCCATCGGGGTTGTTCTTCTGCCAGTTCCAGCTGTCGGCACACATTTCCTCGATGCCGTACTCAGCCACCCAGCCCAGTTCATTCTTGGCCTTGGTGGGGTCGGCATAGCACTCGGCGATATCGCCGGGGCGGCGGGGATCGATCACATAGGGGAGCTTCTTGCCGCAGGCCTTCTCAAAGGCATGGATGACATCCAGCACGCTGTAGCCGTGGCCGGTGCCCAGGTTGCAGATGAACAGGCCGCAGTTGGTCTGCAGCTTCTTGATGGCGCAGACATGGCCCCGGGCCAGGTCAACCACATGGATGTAATCGCGCACGCCGGTGCCGTCGGGGGTGGGGTAGTCATTGCCAAAGACGTGCACCTTTTCCAGCTTGCCCACGGCCACCTTGGCGATGTAGGGCATCAGGTTGTTGGGGATGCCGTTGGGGTCCTCGCCGATCAGGCCGGACTTGTGGGCACCGATGGGGTTGAAGTAACGGAGCAGGGCCACATTCAGAGTGGGGTCAGCCTTGCAGACATCGGTCAGGATGCGCTCGGTAAAGGCCTTGGTGGTGCCGTAGGGGTTGGTGGTGGCACCCACGGGGAAATCCTCGGTGATGGGCACGCTGGCGGGGTCGCCGTAGACGGTGGCGGAGGAGCTGAACACGAAGTTGCGGCAGTTGTGGCGGCGCATCACGTCCAGAATGACCAGCGTGCAGTTGAGGTTGTTGTAGTAGTACTCGATGGGCTTGGAAACGCTCTCACCCACAGCCTTATAGGCGGCAAACTGGATGACGGCATCGATATCAGGGCACTCGGTGAAGATCTTCTCCACGTCCTCGTGCTTTGTCATATCGGCCTGATAGAACCGGAAGTCCTTGCCGGTGATCTGCTTGACCCGATCCAGCACCACGGGGGAAGCGTTGTAATAGTTATCTGCCACCACGATGTCAAAGCCAGCGTTCAGCAGTTCGATACAGGTGTGGCTGCCGATATAACCGGCACCGCCGGAAACCAAAATTGCCATAAAAGTACCTCTCTTCTCGTCACCAAAGTTGCTTGCGCGGGGCAGGCCCGCCTTCTGCCACAAGGATACAACGTTTTGGCCGCAGAATCAAGTAACGGGAATTTTATAAGGATGGATTTTTGTTTCCATTTATTTTTCCGCGCATTGATTTACAAGCGTTTTTTGTGTTTTGCACATGGAGTGATGGAACGCTTTGTGCAAATCAGAGAAAAAGGCCCTCCCGGGCAAAGCCGTCAGGCTTTGAATGAGAGGGCTGCATTTTACAGTTTCCCGCACTGTTTGCCGGTGAAGAACCGCAGGGTGGTGTTGGCACGGAACACTTTCCCGGCCCGCAGGGCGGTGGAGGGGAACTCCGGGTGGGAGGGGCTGCAGGGGAAGTGCTGGGTCTCCAGCGCAAAGCCGCCGTATTTCTGCATCGGCACACCGCCCTTGCCGGGGGCAGGGCAGTCCTGCAGGAAATTGCCGGTGTAGAGCTGCACGCCGGGCTGGGTGGTATAGACCTTCATGCTGATGCCGGTCTTATCGCTGGAAGCCCAGGCGCACAGGCTCTGGCTGGCCCCGCGGCCCCTGTCGATGACAAAGCAGTGGTCATAGCCGCCGCCCACCATGGTGGTCTGGGAAAAGCCGGTGTCGATGTCCCGGCCAATGGGCTTGCCCGCCCGGAAATCCATCGGCGTGCCCGCCACGGGCAGGATATTGCCGGTGGGGCAGGTCTCGTTGTTGCCCTCCAGATAGCGGGACGCATAGATGCGCAGCTTCTGGCCCAGCACATCGCCGCCGCCATCCAGATTGAAGTAGGTGTGGTTGGTCAGGTTGATGATGGTGTCGGCATCAGAGGAGACACGGTAATCCATCCGCAGGGCGTTGTCCTCGGTGAGGATATACCGCACCGAGATCTTCAGATTTCCCGGGAAACCATCCTCTCCATCTGGGCTTTCCGCCTCCAGAAGCAGGGTATCGCCAAAGGTCTTTACCTCATACAGCTTGCGCGGGAAGGTACCGTGCAGGTGGTTTTTGCCGTTGTTGGCTTCCAGCTGGTAGGTTTTGCCGCCCACGTTGAACATGGCGTTCTCAATGCGGTTGGCGTACCGGCCCACGAACGCGCCGCAGCAGGTACTGCCGGACGATTCAAAGTCTTTGACGTAATCGGCGTAGGTGTCGTGGCCCAGCACCACATCCACCGGCCCGCGCTTGGTGGGCACCCAGATATTTTTGATGATACAGCCGTAGTTCAGCACACTGACCGCCAGCCCGCCGGGGTTCGAGATGATGTATTCATTGATCTTTTCGCCGTTTGGGGTCATGCCAAAGGGCTTGGAGAGAAACTGTGCCATAGGGCTCGCCTCCTTTTGTATTTTTTGGGGACAGCACACTCTCTGTTTTATCCTTTATTGTTTTGATTATATCACAATTTTCTCCTTCTGTGTTGGCATTTTTTAAGGGATTCTATCCAATATTTCGAGAGTTTTTTTGTAAATTCTGCCCCCTAGGCAGAAAAAAGCCCCGGAGGGCCAGGGGTAGGCGCTCCGGGGCTTGGGATAAGTTCAGTTTTAAGATTTACTGGGGAGACTGAGCAGGGATAGTCATAGACATCTGCATGCCAACGGCAATATAAGTCTTCCCGTTAACCGTTTTTGCGGAAACACCAATCTTTTCCATCTCAACACCATTTTTCTTCATGGCGGCAATCATTTGAGTCAGCTGTGTGGTGTCCACATTCGCCAGGTTATCCGGAGTGACCTCCAATACCGTGTAAGTTTTGGAGTTGTTATCATAGTAATCGCCAGCCTTCAGATCAGGGATAGGCAGACTCACCTTCGCACGATATTTGTTATCTACTTTCTCAATGTCCTCCGGATTGACCTTCAGGACTTCCTTCGTCACTTTACCATCCTTGATTTTATCAAGAGTCTGAGCGGCAAGATTCTTCATCTCTGTATCATTTTCTTTCAAACCAGTAGATTCAGACAGAACCGCAAACATTTTTTCTTCAGCCGTCTGTGCGAAAGAAGGTGCGCTGTCGTCGCCGCAAGCGGTGAACAGTGCCAGAGCCATTACGCCGGCCAGCAGAAGGGCGGCCATTTTCTTGAGCATTTTCATTTGTAGAACCTCCAATGTAAAATGATATTTTACCACACAGAAAGCATACCCCTACACCTTCCGTAGTGTGACCTCATTTTACATCTCCCCCCCCCCCCTGTCAATATTTTTTATTGAATTCCTCAATTTTTGGAGACTGTTCCAAAGCTGCGACGATTTTTTTAGCAGATTGACAAAAAGCACCCCTCACATGGCTGTGAAGGGTGCTTTGGGGAAGTTTTCTTATGCAGAACACGGTTCGGTAATTGCCTCCCGCACCTGTTCTAACGAAAGTTCGGTAGTCTGGGCAATCTTATCCAGATCATGCTCTCCGTTCTTCCAGAGATTGAGCGCAATGCGCTTTCCCTTTGCCACCTCGGCATCTTCTCGTTCCCGATCAACGATCACCTGCATTGTCTTGCACATAGCTGCCACTCCTTCCGTTTCTTCTTTAAAGTATTTTACTCTTGCCCTTATTTTGGGGTTCCGGATATCCCGATAGTCATCACAGCGGAAATCCTGCATCAGCGCGCCGACCTCATCCGTTCCTCGATATGCGCCGTTCACATATACAATATGTGCACGGTCGTGGAACAGCTTCCCGGTTTCCTGAATTGTCCGTTCAATATTGTAAACCGGCAGACCATCTCCCAAAACATCATTTGCCGTAATAAATATGATATATGTCTCAGGCAGGTCAGAATATTTTTCACCAGAAGTTGTCAGGCGGGAATCAAACATCGCACTGTTCAGCCGCGCCCGTTCCGGAGCGGCTCCCTTATCTTCCTGCTGTACCTCGATATCATACTGCCTGCCTGCATCATCTGTTGCATAAATGTCCAGCCGTACAGAACGGCCAAACAGATTGCCGATCGTAAGCTGTGTTGCAGACCTTGCGACGGTCAGGTCCTTTCGTTTCAGGATAATGCGAAGCAGCTCCTGTGTGCTCTCTTTATCTCCTGAAAACACCTGTGTCATAAAGGTGTCATCCATCAGGGTAAATTTACGGATAGCATTCATGCGTTCTTCATTCTTCTCATCCAACTGTACGAACCGCATTTCCGCCATCCTTTCGTTTCAGAAAAAGAGTACTTTTCTACGTTTATATTTTATCATCATTTTATCTATACTGCAAGTATCAAAAAAGCACCCCTCACATGGCAGTGAAGGGTGCTTCGGGGAAGTTTTCTTACTCCGGCTGAGCGGTGTTCTGGGCGATATACTCGGCGGCATCATCGGGGATGTCGTCAAGGTTCTCATCGCCGATATCCACGTTCAGCGGCGGCTTCTTGAAGAGGATGTCATACATCAGGGGCACAACGTACAGGGTCATCAGGGTGGCGTAAGTCAGGCCAAAGATGATGACGATGGCCATACCGCTCATCAGCTGGCTGGCCATATCGCCGCTGAACACCAGCTGGAGCATGGCCAGAACGGTGGTCAGGGTGGTCATCAGGATGGGGCGCATTCGTGTTTTGCCGGTGGCGATCAGGGCCGCGCGGCGCTCCATGCCGCCGATGCGCAGCTGGTTGGCGTAATCCACGAACACGATGCCGTTGTTGACGACCGTGCCCATCAGAACGATGAAGCCCATCAGGGAGATCATGGTCAGCTGCTGGCCGGTGAGCAGCAGGCCCAGCAGGCCGCCGGTAAAGGCCAGCGGAATGGTGAACAGAACGATGAAGGGGGAGAGCAGGCTCTGGAACTGGGCCACCATAACAAGGTAGACGAAGGGCAGCGCCAGGAACATCCACTGACCCATCTGATCCACCACCATGCCGTTGATCTCAGAGCCGCCGCCCATATAGAAGCTGCAGCCCTCGGGCATCTCATCGGATGCGGCAAACTCGTTCAGCTTCTTTTCCAGCGCACGGGTCTCGGTGGTGGTATTGGTGCCCTCCACTGCGTCCGCCGTCACACTGATATAGCGGGTCTGGTTCTTGCTGGTGATGGAGTCCGGGGTGGAGCCGGTGACCCAGGTAGCCATATCGCCCAGCGTGCAGGTGCCGGTCTGGGTGGTGCCGTCGGCGGCCATGACGGAGGTCGCAAAGGTCATATCCATCATGTTTTCCTTGGTCATGGGGTCCAGATTGTTGCTGATCTGGACGTTCATGGTGGAGCCATCGATGGCAACGGGGGTCTGGGCCGTGGTGGTGGTGGTCAGCTTGGCGGCGATCTGCTGGTAGACCTGCGCCACGGTCAGGCCGTAGGAACGGACCTTATCCCTGTCGATCTGCAGGTTGATGGTGGCATCTCCGCTGCCCAGACCGTTGGTGGCATTGGTGAAGCCGTCCATCTCGTTGACCATATCCACCACCTTCTCGGAGAGGGCGGTCATGGTGTCGATGTCGTTGCCGGAGATCTGGACGGTCAGGCCCATATCCAGCTGGCTGGTCAGCTCCTGCATCCCGCTGATCTCAACGGTGGCGGTGCAGTTCTCCACGCCGTTCACAGCTTCCTCCAGCGCCTCACGGGCCTGTTCGATCTGCCGGGAGGAGAGGCTCTCGTCCAGCATCACGTTGATCTGGTAGGTGCCGTAGCTGTTGGCGGCTTTCAGCAGGTCGGTGATGGTCTGGGGCAGGCCCAGCTGGCCGACATCCATTCCGGCCACGCGGCTGTCAGTGGTAACGCCCACCTCTTCCACGTTGTCCACAGCCAGCAGGGCATCAATGACATTCTCGGCCACAGCATAGGATTCTTCCTTGGTCAGATCCTTCTCGGTGGAGAGGGTGACGATGGCCTCGTTGCTGGTGATGGTGGGCAGCATCTCAACGCCCATGGACATCACGCGCCAGCCGCAGAACACCAGCAGCACCACTGCCGCGCCCAGCGGTGCCCAGCGGTGCAGGAAGCACCATTCCAGGCTCTTGACGTACTTTTCCTGCACCTTATCGAACCACTTGAGCTCTTTGGGCTTGGAGTTTTTCAGCAGGGTAGAGGAGGCCGCCGGGGCAACCGTCAGGGCCACGATGAGGGAAGCAGCCAGACAGTAGCCAATGCACATGGACATGGGCTGCAGCAGGCTCTTGATGACACCCGATGTGAAGATGACGGGCAGGAACACGCAGACAGAGGTGAGGGTGGAAGCCATGATGGCCATGCCCACCTGCTTGGTGCCCTGGACCGCCGCGCGGGCAGCGGGCACGCCGCGGCTGCGCAGACGGTAGATGTTCTCGATGACGACGATGGAGTTATCCACCAGCATACCAATGCCGAGGGACAGGCCCGCCAGCGTCATAATATTCATATCCAGACCGGTGAAGTACATGAGCACCACGGCAAACAGCACCGACAGCGGGATACTGATGCCGACCACCAGCGTGGGCTTGATATCCTTGAGGAAGATGGCCAGCACGATGATGGCAAGGGCCGCACCGATGAGCATACTGCTCAGGATGCTGCTGACGATGATGCTGATGTAGTTGCCCTGGTTGGACAGCACGACCACATGCAGGCCATCGTATTTCTGTTCCAGCTCCTTGAAGGCGGCCTTGCAGTTGCCGGAAACTTCACCGGCGCTGGAAGAATTGCTCTTGAAGATCTTCAGCACCACGGAGCGCTCGCCGTTCAGGCGGGTAAAGCTGTCTTCCGCGTTGTCGATGATCTGCACATCGGCCACGTCAGACAGGCGGACATCGCCAAAGCCGTCCACATGGAGCAGCAGGGCACCGGAGATATCCTCGATGCTGTCGTACTCCTCGCCGACCTTCAGCAGCCAGGACTTGTTGCTGGAATCCTTGACATAACCGGCGGGCATGGAGAAGTTCTGGGCATAGATCAGCTGTGCCAGCGTGTCGATATCCAGCATCTTGGCCACGTCGGAGTTCTCCATGGCCATCTGCTTGGCATCCTCGTACTGCTGCTTGGCATCTTCCAGCTGCTTCTCGTAATCGTTCAGCATCTCGCGGGCCTCGGTGAACTTGATATAGGCCTGCAGCTGCTGCTGGGAATAGCTGCCCACGATCTGGGTGAACTGATCCATCAGGCCGGGCACGTCGTCCATGGCCTTGATGGTGCTCTCCAGCGTGTTATAAATGTTGCTCAGGCTCTGCTGCACCTGCAGATCATCGACCAGCTCCCCGGCCGTTGTGCCGGCGGTGTCGCCCTGCGCGTTCAGGCGCTGCTGCAGATCCTGCAAAGCGGTGGTCAGCTTATCGGTGATATCGCGCAGCTCCGCCACGATCTCGATCAGAGAATCGATATCCTGCATTCCGGTCTCATTGAACTTGTCCACGACCCGCTGCAGGCCGTCCCGCACATCGATCAGGGCCTGCTGGATCTCAGGCTCGTTGACCACGGCAATGAGCTGGTTGACGCTCTCCAGAAGGGCCTGTGCCTGCTTCTTGACCAGCATGAAGGAATCCTGCAGTTCGCCGGAATACTGGCTGTTGATGGTATCGCTGACCAGCTTGTCGTAATTGGCCAGCTGGGTCTCGTACTCCTTTCTGCCTGCCTCGATCTGGGCCTCTGCAGCATCCAGCTGGGCCTTTGCATCGGCCAGCTGCACGTCAATGACTTCCAGCAGCTTTTCATTGATGGCATCGATCTTTTCCTGATCGAGCTGCACCTGCACCATCCGGGTGACCAGGCCATTGGCGGAAATATTGGAAACGCCGCCCTGACGCTCAATATAGGGGACCATGGTGTCGTTGACGAAATCGGCCAGCTCATAGGAATCGCTGCCCTCGCGGCTGACGGCCACGGTCATAAAAGCGTTCATGTTCAGGGTATATTCAATGATGGAGGGGGTCATACAGCTGCTTGGCAGGCTGGCGGTGGTCTGATCCACCTTGTTGGACACCTTGACCACGGCACTGTTCATGTCCGTATCATCCTCAAACTCCATCAGCAGCAGACTGTAGTTTTCTGCCGAGGTGGCGGTGACGTTTTTCACGCCCGAGATGGTGCCCAGCGCACTCTCCATCACGTCGGAGACCTCGTTCTCCACACGCTCCGGGCTGGCACCGGGATAGACCGTGACCACCATCAGGTACGGTGTGTTCACGTTTGGCAGCAGATTGGTCTGCATGTTCTGCACGGACACAAGGCCCAGCATGATGACCATGATGACTGCAACCAGAACGGTGAACGGTTTTTTGACGCTGAATTTTTCCATTTCTTCCTACCGTTTCTGTGTTTTCCCACGCATTGCGCGGCTGCTCTTTTTTCTCAGAGCGGATCAAAGGCGATACCCCTATTATACACCCGGTTCCGGGGCTTGCAAGGCTTGCCCGGAGATTCTTTAGCAAATCTTGAAAATCTTTTGTGAAATCCGGGTGATACCTCAGTTTTTTGACGTTTTGGAGATCAAATTTCAGACGGAGTTCAAGTGGGATACGAATGAGCGGGGCGGAATGTTGCAGAGGATGAAATTTTTTTATCGGCTCCCCCTTTGGGGGCAACGACGACGACCGCCGCCAGTGGCGGATTGAGGGAGGAGTTGTTGGGGCAGTGGCCAGCAAGGTGCGAGTGCAATTGCACGAAGCAGCTGCTGGGAGCCACAACCTGGGCTGGCGAACGAAGTGAGCCTGAGAGGGCTGTTCAATTTTCAACGTTTATGCTATAATAATCCTCAGAATGGATTTTTAGGCCCTTCTGCGGGCCTTTTTACGAGATAGGGGATTTTCCCCTGTGAGGAACAGTATGAAAAAAGTCATCTCTGTCCGTTTCAAGGAAAACGGCAAAAGCTATTATTTCGACCCTGCCGGGGCCGACATCAAAACCGGCGAATACGTGATCGTGGAGACCGCCCGCGGCATTGAGTGCGGCGAGGTGGTGCAGGGCGTGAAAGAGATCGCCGACAGCGCCGTTTCCAAGGCGCTCAAGCCCATCACCCGGATGGCCGACAGCGTGGATGTGCGCCGGATGCGCCAGAACCGCGAGGATGAGAAGCGCGCCTACCACACCTGCCAGGAGTGCATTGCCCGCCACGGCCTGGAAATGAAGCTGGTGGAAGCTGAGTACACCCTTGACCGCTCCAAGATCATGTTCTACTTCACCGCCGACGGCCGGGTGGACTTCCGCGAACTGGTCAAGGATCTGGCCGGCATCTTCCACACCCGCATCGAGCTGCGCCAGATCGGCGTGCGCGACGAGAGCAAGATGATCGGCGGTCTGGGCATCTGCGGCCAGCCCTTCTGCTGCAGCCGCTTCCTCAAAGATTTCCAGCCCGTTTCCATCAAGATGGCCAAGGAGCAGGGCCTTTCTCTGAATCCCACCAAGATCAGCGGTGCCTGCGGCCGGTTGATGTGCTGCCTTTCCTACGAGGAAAACGCCTACGAGTACCTGAACAGCATCATGCCCATGGTGGGCAGCACCGTGCGCACCCCGGATGGTCTGGGCACCGTGCTGGAAGTGAACCCCATCTCCGGCTACCTGCGGGTGCGCTGCGGCACCGAAGCCCTGACCCCGCGCTACTATAAGGTGGGCGTGTGTGAGTATATCAGCGGCGGCAAACGGGCACCCCGCCGCCCCGACCCGGACGACGATTATTCCGGTGTGCGCAACCCCGCCCCGGTGGTAGCAGCCGCCGATGAAAAGGGCAATGTGGGCTGCGGCAAATGCCCCAAAAAAGAGAAATAATTCCCAGAAAAATAGTGGGATATCACGGCGGTTAGTATCACAAAACTAACTATTCTTCGTGATTTTCGCCAAAAAACTCTCTTAATTTTCCCGCAAAGTTAGGCCTTGCTTTTGTGCAACCCCACAAAAATAAAACTTTGGGCTTTTATGGCACACGGTTAGTCTTGCCTTTTCTTTTCCACTTTGTTAGAATGCAGACAAGGATGAATTCCGGGGAAGCCTGCTGGCACCGTGCGAGGGCAGACTTCTTCTTAAAGCTAGTGCACGGGTGATAAAAGGAGAGTTTTATTATGGCACACAAGGTTTCTGACGCATGTGTTGGCTGCGGCGCTTGCGAGGGCGCTTGCCCCGTTGGTGCTGTCACCATTGAGAATGGTGTTGCAGTTGTGAATGCAGACGCTTGCATCGATTGCGGCGCTTGCGAGGGTGCTTGCCCCACCGGTGCTATCGCTGCTGAATAATTTCACGGCGAACACTGAAAAAACGCATCAAAAGCAGCAGACCTGTCAAAAGCGGGTCTGCTGCTTTTCTTTCATGCACAATTTTCCCCAATTTTTCCGCCCGATATTTTGGCAGTGGATTTTAGGTGCTGTATATGGAACATTCCACCGAGATTTTGTATAATAGAACAAGAGTCTATTGTTCAGCCGTGCACCGCTTTGGCTCAGACGCGCTGCTGCTGGCCCGGTTTTCGGAGCCAAAGCGGGCCTGGCGCGCCGCCGACCTGTGCTCCGGCTGCGGCATCGTGAGCCTGGAATGGCACGACCGGGGCCACCGCGGCCCCTGCCTGGGGCTGGAGTTGCAGCCTGAAGCCAGCGCGCTGCTGGCCGCCGCCTGCGCCGAACAGGGCATTGAGCACATCACGCCCGTCTGCGCCGACCTGCGCTCCTTCCGGGAAGGCGAGGGCAGCTACGACCTGTGCGCCTGCAACCCGCCCTATTTCACAGCAGGGGAGCAGGCCGCCGACAGGGCCCGGGCCACTGCCCGCCACGAGACGGACTGCGCGCTGGACGATGTCTGCAAGTGCGCGTTCCGGCTGCTGAAGGACGGCGGGCGGCTCTCGCTCTGCCACCGGCCTGAGCGGCTGGCCGAGGTGCTGGCAGTCCTGCGGGCCAACCGGCTGGAGCCCAAGCGGCTGGCCTTTGTGAAGAACCGGCCGGATGCCGCCCCCTGGCTGTTTCTGGTGGAAGCACAGAAAAACCGAAAAACCGGGCTGCGGGTCGAGCCGGATGTGCTCGTCTCGGCAGGCGCGGCACTGTATGGACGCTGAGCCTCTCAGGCGCTGCGCACCAAGTGCGGGTTGCGGCTCCTGGCAGGGGAGGCAGCATCCCGTAAGGATGACGGAGAGGTTTTGTACAAATCAAATGGGAGGATACTATGGCAGGTACTCTTTATATCGTTGCCACACCCATCGGCAACCTGGATGACATGCCGCCCCGTGTGGCAGCCACCTTTGGCGCGGCAGATTTCATTGCCGCGGAGGATACCCGCGTGACCATGAAGCTGCTCAACTTTCTGGGGCTGAAAAAGCCGATGGTGAGCTACTACGAGCACGCCCTGCAGAAGGGCGAGGGGATCCTGCGCCGCATTGAGGCAGGCGAGAACTGCGCCCTGTGCAGCGATGCCGGTATGCCCTGTGTGTCGGACCCGGGCGAGGTGATCGTGCGGGACGCACTGGCCCGGGGCATCAAGGTGGTGCCCGTTCCGGCAGCCTCCGCCTGTGTGACGGCGCTGGCCGTCTCCGGTCAGGACACCTCCCGCTGGGTGTTCGAGGGGTTTCTGCCTGTGAACAAAAAACAGAAGCGGGAGCGGCTGGCCGAGCTGCAGGGGGAAAAGCGGACGGTCATCTTCTACGAAGCGCCCCACAAGCTGCGCACCACGCTGGACGACCTGACCGCCGCCTTCGGCCCTGAGCGGAGCATCACCCTCTGCCGGGAGCTGACCAAGCTCCACGAGGAGATCTGGAAAACGACGCTGGGCGAGGCCCAGACCCATTATGCCGAGAATGACCCCCGCGGCGAGTATGTTCTGGTGATGGCCGGTGCGCCCGCCGCCGAAGCCGAAGAAGAGCTGACCCTGGAGCAGGCCGCCCAGCGGGCGCTGGAACTGACCCGGAACGGCTACGCAGCTTCTGCCGCCGCCAAGGCCGCCGCGCAGGGCACGCCGTATTCCAAGAGTGAAGTGTACAAGCAGCTGCTTGCTTTGCAGGCAGACTGACCTCTCCGTCCATGCTTCGCATTGCCCCCTATCAGGGGAGCTGTCGCCGAAGGCGACTGAGAGGTTTAATACGTATAAATAAGGAGGACGTAGTCCCGTGACGAAACTTTTGATCCTGAGCGACAGCCACAACAGCGCCAGTGCAGTGGAGCGCATCCTGCACGCAGAAAGCGATGCAAATGCCGTTGTCTTTTTGGGAGATGGCCTGCGCGACCTGGAAGATGCACTGACCCTGCACCCCAAAATGAAGGTCTACGCCGTGGCCGGCAACTGCGATTTTGGTGCGTTGGAGCCGCTGGATGGGCTGGCTGCCTTCGATCAGGTGGTCGTTTTCTATACCCATGGTCACATGTACGGTGTAAAATACGATCTGGACACGCTGGCAGATGCCGCCGCCGCCCGCGGCGCTGAGGTGGCACTGTTCGGCCACACCCACAAACCCATCGCCCTCCAGAAAAACGGCGTGTTCCTGTTCAACCCGGGCTCCTGCGGCCGCTGCTACACCGGCCCCAACACCTACGGCGTGATGCTGTTGGACAAGGGCAAGATCACCAGCTTTGCACACAAAGAGGTACCGCAGCAATGAGCATCAATGAGGTGCGTTATCTGCCCGAATGCGGCAGCACCAACGCGTATATGAAAGAGCATTTTGAAGAGTTCGGCCCGGTGGGCGCGGTATACACCACCAACCAGACCGCCGGGCGGGGCCGCCTGGGCCGCACCTGGGTCAACGCCGAGGGCAAGGCGCTGTACTACACGGTCGCCATCCGGGAGCCGCTGGCGCAGCCTGCCACCCTGCCCCTGCTGGCCAGCCTTGCCGTGCGCAGGCAGCTGGCCCTGCGCTACGGCGTGGACTGCCAGATCAAGTGGCCCAACGACCTGTTACTGAACGGCAAAAAGATCGTGGGCATCCTGTGCGAAAGCGTCTGCTACGGCTACCAGCAGCAGGGCCGGGGCATCCTGTGCGGCATTGGCATCAACCTGGCCCAGCCGCAGAGTTATTTTGATGCCGCTGACCTGCCCCACGGCACCTCGCTGGCCCTGCAGGGTGCCACGATCGATCTGGAGCAGGATCCCGGCTGGCTGGCCGAGGCCCTGACGGATTTCGGCTTTGATCGGCCCCTGTACACCTTTGCGCGGGATGGCTTTGCACCTTTCCGGGAGGAGTACAAGGCCGCCTGTGTCAACATCGGACGGCGGGTGACCTTTGACCTGCCGGACGGCGGGCAGGGAGCAGGCGAGGCCGTGGATGTGGACGAAGAAGGCCGTCTTGTTGTCCGCACCGACAGCGGCGAGGAGCATGTGTTCACCGGTGAGGTCTCCGTGCGCGGCATCTACGGTTCCCTCTGAAACTTGATATAACACAGCGCCCCCGGCAGAGGATCGCTCTGCCGGGGGCGCTGTTTCAGACAAACAAAAGTCCCCTCCGGCGCTTGCGGTACACCGGAGGGGACTTTTGTTTTGGGGTATTGCTTTGGTGTGAGGAGGAATCATGTGCAAGGGAGACGGTTGCGGCCCCGCTCCCTTGTGCTCATAGTATACCCGATTTCGGCGCAAAAGTCATTACTTTCTTGTGAAATCTTGTGAAAATTCTGTTAAGCTTCGCACGAAATTATTTCGCTCACTCGGTTTCACCTTTTTCCTTTTTCCGCAGGGCGGCGGCGTGACGGCGGCCCTCCCCCACATAGTGGGCGGCATTGGCAAGGTTGGCGGCTGCCTGCTCGGGGCTGACCTGCTTGATGATTTTCCCCGGAACCCCCACCACAAGGGAATCGTCCGGAATGATCTTGCCTTCCGGCACCAGCGCACCGGCCCCGATGATGCAGTTTTTGCCCACAACACAGTGGTTGAGCAGGGTGGCGTGCATCCCGATCAGGGAACCGTCTCCCACGGTGCACCCGTGGACAAGGGCACAGTGGCCCACGGTCACGTTTTTGCCCAGCGTGACCGCCCCGCCCGGGTCACAGTGGAGCACCGCATTATCCTGCACATTGGTGTTCTCGCCCAGGGTCAGGGTGCCGTCGTCCCCGCGCAGAACCGCACCGTACCAGACCGAGGAGCCCGGCCCCAGCACCACATCGCCCAGCACCGTGGCGTTGGGTGCCACGAACACCGCACCCTTGTCCCGGGGAACTTTTCCACCAAAAGGCAACAACATTGTGAAAAACCACCTTTCTCTTTTCCGTCATTTATGGTATTCTTTTATATAGTGTTTTAGTTTTTTGATTCAGGGAAGCCGGGAGCTTCCGTTGGAGGATACGCTTATGCAGAACTCTACTCTCTTCCGCCGGGCGGCGGCCCTGCTGCTGACCGCAGCGCTGGCCCTGACCCTTGTCCTGCCCGGTCTGGCCGCATACGAAATGCCCATCCAGACCGTGAACGAGGGCGAGTCGGTCTATCTGTTCAACGCGGACATCGACAAACCCATTCTGGAGCAGAACGCGGACCAGCAGCGCTACATTGCCAGCCTGACCAAGATGATGACAGCCCTGCTGTTTCTGGAAAGCGGCAAGGACATGAACGCGGAGATCACCATCCCCGCCAGCCTGACCCAGGAGTTCAAGGACATCCAGAACGCCAACGGCAGCACCATCAACCTGCGCATCGGTGAAACGGTGCGCCGCATCGACCTGCTGTACGGCCTGCTGGTGGCCAGCGCCAACGATGCGGCCAGCGTGATCGCCAGCGATGTTTCGGACGGCGACCTGACCGCCTTTGTGGCCCGGATGAACCAGCGTGCCAAAGAGCTGGGCTGCACCAGCACCAGTTTTACCTGCGTGCACGGCCTGTATGATTACGGCAACGTCTCTTCGGCCCACGATCTGGCCCTGATTGCCAAGGCCTGCGCCGAGAATGAGACCTATATGCAGGTGGCAAACACCCTGAGCTATACTCTGCCTGCCACCAATCTGCACCAGAACGAGCGCACCATCACCTCCACCAACCTGATGCTCAACCCGGAGTACCCCTACTACCGGGATTACATCCGGGGCATGAAGACCGGTTTTACCACCCTGGCGGGCCGGTGCTATGTGACCTTTGCCCAGAAGGACGGCCACACCTACGGGCTGGTGGTGCTGGGTTCTGACCTCGACAACATTTACAGGGAGGCCTCCGAGATCCTGGACTGGGCCTTTGCAAGCTTTTCTGACCGGGAGCTGGTGGACACCGAGACCCCGCTGACCACCGCTCCCCTGAAGAAATGCCGCTCGTATGAGGAAGTGGAGCTTTACGCTGCCGCGCCGGTCAGCGGCTACGGCCATGCGGACGACAAGGTAACCTTCACCTACGACCTTCAGGAAAACATCTCTGCCACCGTCAAGGATGGGGCTGTCCTTGGCACGGCCACCGTTTATCTGGACGGCTATGAGGTGGGCACGGTAGACCTTGTGACCCATCAGGAATATGTCTCCGACTTTCGCACCGACCTTCAGACCACGTTTCTCCTGATGGCGGCTCTCATCGTTCTTCTGGCTGTTCTCAGCTTCTTCACCCTTGTTGCCGGGGGCGGCTCGCTGAATCTGGGCCGGCGCAGAAAAGCACGGAGAAGATGATCTCACCCTCTCAGTCTCGCTAACGCTCGACAGCTCCCCTGAAGGGGGAGCTTTTTGTTTTGGGCAAAACCCGGCTAAACCTCTCAGCCGTCGCTAACGCTCGGCAGGTACGGGTTACAGCCCACGGAATCTTGCGGCCAGCACACTCAAGGTGATCTTGGGGTTCACCTGTGCGCCAAGCCGCTGGATCGCCGCATCGGCGGCTGCAAGGGCCTTGCGGGCGGCATCGCCCTGCACCGGGGCACGGTGGCTGCCGCGCAGTCCGGCGGCCGCTACGGCCCGGAAATCAGCCAGCAGAGCGGCGGCCCCCACCTTATCCTTTTCGTAGGCCGCCAGCAGAACAGCGGCGGCATAGCTGTCCTGCGCGGCCGCTGCTTTGGCAAGGGCAAGCGCCTTGTCCACCTGCGCCCGGCGGGCCTCATCCCGGGCCGCATCCAGCACTGTGCCGATATGGCCATCGAACAGCTCACTGTACAGGGCGGCATCCTTGCTGTCCACCCCCTGTGCGGTGCAGTAGCGGGCGCAATCGGTGGGGGAAACAGGAGCCACTGCAAAGCTGATGCAGCGGCTCCGGATGGTGGGCAGAACGCCCGCCAGCGAATCCGCCGTCAGCAGAAAAAGCACGCCCTCGGGCGGCTCCTCCATGACCTTCAGCAGGGCGTTGGCCGATTCCTCGTTCATCCGCTCCACATGGTAGAGCAGTACAGCGCGCCCCTCTGCCGAAAGGCTGGTGTTGAAGATCTCGCTGCGCATGGCCGTGACCTGACCGACCAGATACCGCCCGCCGCTGCCCATACCGGTCACGGAGATGGCTTCCCGGACGATGCCTGTCTCGATCTGGCCGCTGTCGCGCTTACCGGCCTTTGCCACGGCACGGCAGCACTCGCCCCGGAGCAGGGCTTCGGCGGGCGCGCCGCCGTTGGGGTAAAGGTAATCCGCCGCCACACAGCGGGCTGCAAACCCGGTTCCCAGCCCCTCTTCGCCCACCAGCAGAACACTGTGGGTCATGTGGCGGCCCCCCAGCATCAGCCGGACGCTGGCCTTTAATTCCGAATTGCCTTCCAGACGATCAATCATCATCTCCGATTTTTCCTCTTCCACTGCTCCCGGCGCACCCAGGCGCGAATGTTATGCCAGGCCTGCGGCCCGAAGAACAGAAGGAAGCCCAGCATACAGAGCAGATAGTTCAGCTTGCCCAGCATCCCCATGCTCAGGAAGCTGAACACCCACAGGGCGGCGGCAAAGATGCCGAAATACTTCACCTTGAGGGGGATGACGAAGAAGAGCAGCACCTGCAGCTCCGGGTAAAGCATGGCAAAGGCCAGCAGAAGGGAGAGGGACAGGCAGTAGGTATCGGCAGAGCCTGTCAGCAGGCAGGCCAGCCACGCGCCTGCCATCCCCAGCAGGACATAAAGGTTGAAGCGGAAATCGCCCCACTCCCGTTCCAGCGCACTGCCGATGAACCAGGTAAAATAGATGCCCAGCACCACGCTGAGCGGCCCGCCGCCCGAAAAAGGCACCAGCACAAAGGTGAACAGCCGCCAGATCTGCCCGGCGAACAGGGCACTGCGGCTCAGGGAGAGATAAAAGGAAATATACTGGTTGACAAACAGTTCAATGGCGTAGACCAGGATCTGGCCGCCGATGAGGATGTTGATGAGGTTGGGAATGCAGAACCGGCCGTATTTCCGTTCCAGCTTGGTGATCCAGTTCATAGGCAGAAGCCTCCGTTATTCGTAAAATTTGCGCCCCGTTGGCCGGGAACGCTCTCTTTTTTCATTGTACCATGATTGGCAGGGCCATTCAAGGCGAAGGGTGTGAACAAAGGGATCTGGCTGTCTGTTCATCCGAGTGCTAAAACAGCAGGTTGTATCCACTTTTGGTGTGTTCAGATGGACTTATCCACTCTTTCCACTGGGTTTTCCACCGGAATTGTGAAAAAAGGCCCGGTTTTCCCACGATATTTTCCACTTTTTCCACTGAGTTTTCCACATTTTCCTGTGAGGTGGTTTATACATGGTGTATTGTGTCGTGCGGATCTTTGCGAAAATCAGGGGAATTATGGGCCTTTGCACCTTTTTTCTGAAAGAAAGTCAAACCCGAGAATTTACTTTTTACAGCAGGCAGAAAATCCGCTCCTTGAATTTCTCCCCGTTGGAATGAAGGAGACGGTAGTTTTCCACACCCATTTTCTACAAAAATCGACCTGTGGAAAACAGTGGGAAAACCTGAGTTTTCAACAAAAAGAAACAACCTCTCAGTCAAAGCCGTCAGGCTTTGACTGAGAGGGCTGCTCCTATAAAATCAAACGTTACATCATATTCCGGAACACGACCTGCGCGATCTGGAAGTACAGGATCAAGCTGCAGGCATCCACGATGGTGGTGATGAAGGGGGTCGCCATGATGGCCGGGTCCGCACCCAGCTTCTTGGCGGCAAGGGGCAGCATACCGCCCACCAGCTTTGCCAGGATGACGCTGAAGAACAGCGACACGCTGACGACGATAGCATAGCCCATCACATTGTCATACTGACCGGCAAAGATGAAGGTGTACATCAAGTAGATGCGCAGACCGTTCACCACGCCCAGCACCGCACCCACGATTGCGGAAACACGGAGCTCCTTGGCCAGCACCTTGAGGAAATCGGCGGGTTCCACCTCACCCAGCGCCAGACCGCGCACCATCAGGGTGCTGATCTGGTTGCCGCAGTTGCCGGCGGTATCCATCAGCATGGGCATGAAGGAGACCAGCAGGGGCAGGCTCACAAAGGCTTCCTCGTAATGGGTGGTGACCATGCCGGTAAAGGTGGCCGACAGCATCAGGATCAGCAGCCAGGGGATGCGCTGCTTGGCGTGGGTCCAGACACTGGTGCCAAAATAAGTGGTGGCCTCATCCGCAGGCAGAATGGCGGCCATCTTCTGCATATCCTCGGTGCTCTCATCGGTCAGAACATCGATTGCATCGTCGATGGTGATAATGCCCACAAACATGCCCTCGTTGTCCACAACGGGCATTGCGGTAAAGTCGTAGCGCTGCATCTCACGGGCCACGAACTCCTGGTCATCGGTGACCTTCACAGTGACCACGTTGTCGTCCATGATATCGACCAGCGGGGTATCAGGGTCTGCCAGCAGCAGGTCACGGGCAGAGACAACACCCTTCAGGCGGTTGCGCTCCACAACATAGTTGATATAGACGGTCTCGGCGTTCTCGCCCTGCCGCCGGATGGCATCCAGCGCCTGCCGGACATTCATCTCTTTTTTCAGCCGGACATATTCAGGGGTCATCAGGCTGCCGGCCGAGCTCTCGGGGTAGTTCAGCAGCTTGTTCAGGCTCTCACGGGTCTGCTTGGAGGATTTCTCCAGCACCCGCTTGACCACGCCTGCGGGCATATCCTCCAGCAGGTCGGCAGCATCGTCCAGGCTCATCTCCTCAATGGCGCTGACCAGCTCCACGTCGGAGAAGGCATTGACCAAGTCATCCCGGGCTTCATCGGACATATAGGCGAAGGCCTCGGTGGCCACTTCCTTTTTCAGCAGGCGGAACACCACCAGACGGTTGTTCTCGTCCAGCTCCTCCAGCAGCTCTGCCAGGTCGGCGGGCTGCTCCTCCTCGGTGACCTCACGCAGCTTGACGTACTGCTTTTTTACCAGCATCTTGAGCAGGCGGCTCTTGGTCAGCATCTCGGGGTCAGCCTTGACCTCCTCGTCCCGGGCTTCCTCTTTCTCGGCCTCCCGGATGTCCTGCTTCAGGTCCTCTGTGGCTTCCTCGTTCAGATCTCTGACCAGCTTCTGGCGCACCTCGTCCGGGATATCAGCGGGCAGCTCCTGCACAGGCAGGGCGGCCTCGGTCAGTTCATTTTTCTTTTCTTCCATTTCCATTTTGCGTACCTCCTACCGTATTCCGGCGGTTGGTACAGGGCAAAACAAAAAGCGCCGCCAACGGCCCGCATCCACCCCTTGCCAGGGCTTCCACGCGCACAAAGCCGCGCCCTTTCTCCCCGCTGAGAAGTGCCCGAACAGCACCTCTTACCGGGCAAAAAAGGCGAACGCAGCCTGCTCCATGTCCCGTCCTATCGCACCAAAACCGCATCTTCGACTATGATCCGGGTCCATTGTCCTGCGTTCACCTCCTAAAGATCTTTTCCACTTTTTATTATAGCGCCGGCCAAAAGGCCGGTCAACCCTAAATGCACCGAATCAGGCGGGAATTTCCACCAAAACACGCAGAAAGCCCCTTCCAGTGCTTGCGGACCACTGAAAGGGGCTTTCTGTTTGGATATTGCCTTGGTGTGAGGAGGAATCATGTACAAGGAATCGGTTGCGGCCCCGGTTCCTTATGTCAGTAGTATAGCACCAAAAGCACGGGTTTGCATGAAAATCCTATGAAGAAATTGTAAAATAGCGAGAAGATATTTTTATCGCACCCTTGACAAAATGGGATATATTATATATTATAGAAATAGGATATATCCCATAGAGGAGGGCTGCCGCTTGGAATGTTACGATGTAGACTTCTACCATAAGGAGAATGGCGACTGTCCGGTAGACGATTTTCTGGAATCCCTTGACACCAAAATGCGTGCAAAGGTATTGGGTGCTGTCGCACTGCTGGAAGCCAACGGACCACAGCTGCGGGAGCCCTACTCCAAATTTATTGGGGACGGAATTTTTGAGATCCGTGCTAAGCAGAGCAGCAATATCACACGTGTTCTGTATTTCTTTTACAGAGGAAATTGCCCTGGCCAAAAAATATCGTGCAGACTATCTTGAACGAAAGGAGAAGATATCGTGAGTGATTTTCGGAATTTTCTCAACAAACAACTGGAAGACCCTGAATTCAAAGCGGAGTGGGAGGCACTTCAGCCAGAGCTTTCGCTGGTACAGGCAATGATCGATGCCCGGAAGGTAAGCGGCCTGACCCAGAAGGAGCTCTCGGAGCGTACCGGCATTGCTCAGGCAGACATCAGCAAGCTGGAAAACGGCAACGCAAATCCTTCTCTGCGGACGCTGCAGCGCCTTGCCGCCGGTATGGGAATGCAGGTCAAAATTGAATTCGTTCCTGTTTCCGCAAAATAGTATATGGATGAGAGAGCCGCTGTATGGAACATTCCGTACAGCGGTTTCTGTTTCCTTACACAAAAATACGCCCCGTTCACTATAAAGTGAGCGGGGCGCTAAAAACGGATTCGTTTTTGACTGCGGCAAGATCCCTGCAGGGCAGGTCTTATGCAGCAGGCGGAGCAAGGTATCTGTTGCCAGACCTTATGCTCCTGACACACGCGGGGTGTGCTTTCAAGGACCCTCGCGGGCG
>OOBI01000320.1_pt1 | contig 48807 bp, 47 predicted proteins | sample 1671081 | NCBI WGS metagenome assembly OOBI01 (sample SAMN06348120, study PRJEB24527) | human gut metagenome | biome: human gut; feature: ankylosing spondylitis patient; material: feces | host: Homo sapiens | place: China | collected 2015-10 | reverse complement strand
GTATTATCCCAAATCTTCAATTAAATTTGGAACGGTATGTTATTCATCGCTTACTTTTCAGCTACCAAAAACTGTAAAATTTACTATCTCTTTTATTCAAAATCTTGAAATTTTCTTTAAGTTGTTTTCTTTCTTTGATTGTAAATGATCAATTAAAAATAACATCGCTGATTTACATCTACTGTCAGGCTCATCTTCACAAGCATTTTTTATTACATCAATATCGAATTTTATAGCTGAATTTATACACCTGTATTGCGTCTCAAAACTTCCCGAAAATGGTTTAGCCTTGCATACATCCAAGCATTCCTCCAAAGTCAACCATAGTTCAAAAATTTGATAGTTACTAAAATGCTGCACCATCATCAAAGATAGGAGCTTCTTTGTACCCAGATTGGCACATGATAACTGCCATATTATTCAAATGCCGATCATTGTTTCTTGTGTAATAATCTAACGTTAAAAAGTGTATCAACATACTTTGAAACATTTAAATCTGTATATTGCTGTATAGCTTCTTTCGTAAAGGCTATTCTATCACTAACTTCATTTAATCTCATGATCTTTGATGTAAGTGATAATCCGGTATTCATATAATACAAATTTTTTCAAATGTAATCAATTGCTCATTGTCATTCAAAAAGTTCAATGAATAGCAGCCTTTCTTATTATTGACAACACATCTACGATATTTCACAAAATTGGTACAATCGGAGTGTTCCAACATAATACTCTGCTAATCCTTCATACCCAGTAGTATCTAGTTTAACCATTTATCTTTGTATTGTTCTACGTATCCAATAGCCAAAAGGTTGCCCATTGTATAGAAGTTCAGCCTTTTCCTCTGTTATATTTCCTGCCAGTCTTTTTATATCTCTCATATCATACCAACTCATCTAAAAAGCATTTACTTGCCTGATTACAACTTCGGTCTCTTTTTTAATCTGTTTTAAATATTCTATTCTGGTGTCTAATATTTTTGTATAATATCGTTTTTGTATATCAGATAAAATATTCTGTTCAGCAATAAATCTAAAAATAGCTTCCTTATCTAATATACTTAAAATATCATTTAAAGCCTCTGTGCATCCAACATACCTATGACTTGCAATTAACTGATATGGATTTATTTTCTTACCTGAATCATCCGTAAAGTAACATACTTTACCCTTATAAGCTTCACTGATGAATAGTTGATCATTATCTAAAAACTTCAACATCTTATTTTCATCCCATTTATCATTTAAACAATTCCCATTATCATAAACTGGAGCTAATGTTACCTCTTTCGTACTTCTATTCACCAGTACACCCCAATTTCCATTATTTCTATCAGGATTACCAATAATAGCGTCGACAATAAACATTTTCCAAAAGTGTATTGATGCCTCGGGAATCCTCAGAAATAGTGGATGCTGTGCAAGAACTAACAAAGCCTCTGGTAAAGATGAACCCATTCCGTCTGTTTCCTCACCATTCTGATTTATAAAAGCTGGTTCATATGATATTTTAATCTTACTGAACTCGTATAAATCGCAATCTTTAGACACAAAGTCCTTGCACAATACCACTAACTTTGAATCACGCATCGCAAGGAGTGTTTCATGAACAGGCATATCAAGCATTTCATAAATATGTGATCCCATATATTCGCAAATTGGACTATTAGAATAACTTAACTCAACATTTTTCATGTTTTTTGCTTTTAATGCCCCAGGTAACTTCATAAGATAATCAACACCATCAATCGTTAAACCGACTTTTCTACATGAAGCTCCACCATACACTTTCATATTCTGTGGTATACCACTGATATCCATCATCTCCAACCAAACCTCCTAAACATAGCATCAAACTCCTGCTCTGTTATATCTCTATCTTCTAATGCTGTCTTTAGATATGTATCGACCGCATCCTCATGCATTAAGTATGTTGGTTCATCATTCTCTTCGTATGCCTTCTCTAAAATAGCTATCTCGTCTTTAACCACCTGTCGCAAACCTGGACAAACTGGTATACTGTAATCAATATACATCCTCTTTACCTCACTCTCTTTATTTCTCTCTCCACCCTATTCTATATTCTCCTGAATGAAATGATAAAAATCCTTTTTCAAGCATATCATTCAATATACCTAAAGCTTCTGGTTGCGTGCACTTTAACATCTTTGCACACTTTTCGACACTTACAGTTTCTTTTCCATTCTTCAGCATTTTAGTCATTACTATAGACTCTTTATCTGTTAATGGTTTTCCATACAAGCTATATTGCTTCATAGCTTCTGAATATCTATCATTCATATACAAAATAAAAGGAGTGATATCAATTCTATTATCAATTAAATTTTCACTATCATATAGTGCTCTATAATATCCAGAAAGAAACTCATTAATAGCTTTTGATATAGAAATATTCCCAAAAGCGCGAGAAAATCTATGATATAAATAAGCCGAACTTGCAGCTCTCACAATTCTTCCATTCCTATCGCAAAATGGATGGATATACGCACAATAGAAATGAAACACTAAAGAACGAAAAAGAATATCGTCCCGCTCGTTCATAAACATAAACAGATCGTTCATTCTGCTTTCTATATTTTCTGGAATCTCTGGCACATGAATAATCCGATCGGCACTTCCTATATAAACCATGCCTGTTCTATCCCCATCAATACCAGCATTTGTATTTTCACGCACACCATCTACAATAATTTTCCATGCTTCCTTAAACACTTGCTGATTAAATGGTTCTGCACACAACATTTGCATTGCTTTTATAGAGTTCAATACCATTCCTATCAGACTTAGATGTAATTTGATTATGATGTTTTGCTATTTCTGTTACTTTTTCTAGTGTTGTACGTGCTCCCTCTATTGTGGCTGAGTGATAACCATCAATTAATACAACTTTCTTTGCAATATTTTCCGGTAGATCTATATCTAAATACTTTCTACTCTCATATTCTAACTTTCTACATGCAACAATAGCCCCAGCACTGACATAAATGTTGTCACCTGTTGCTGTTTTCAATGGCAGTTCTGTAGCCCCACTGAAAGCTAGTATCTTTTTCATCAAATCACCGCCTTGTACACTATTGTACCAAGTCGCTAGCGCGACGGCTAGCCCCCAATACATGGGGGCCACTACTTTTTCAAAAAAAATAGCAGTTTTTGTGTATATGTTGTATTGTTGAGATACCCCTACCTTAACAATACGCACAAACTGCTATGCTTATGTTACCATGGATTTTTAAACTCAACAACTACATATCTGTTTTTTTTATCCGTCCACCTCCTCTTTTTGAAATGTTTCTATTTTCTATTACATTTCAAAGGAGACTTTATCATGGACAATTATTTAAATTCTTTTCGGGAAATGATTTCCCTCCGTGGTCTTACTGACCATACTCTTAAAAATTACTGCACCTATATCAGGGCTTATCTGGATTATCTTTCCACCTACCTTCACAAACTTCCGGAAGATGTTTCCTGGCCGGAACTCCGTGATTATATCAAATGGCTTCAAAATTCCAGAAATCTTTCTGACCGTACCATAAACTGTGCTATTTCACAGCTGCGCTTTTTTACCCTGTATGTCCTTCACAAACCGTGGGATGATACCCAGCTTCCTATGCGCAGATTTGACGAATATCTTCCATTTGTCCCTTCCAAACAGGAAGTTTCCATCCTTATTGATTCCATGCCGGATTTGAAGCAGAAGGCTATGGTTGCACTCATGTATTCTTCCGGTCTGCGTATTGGCGAAGTTTGTCATCTTCGTTATGAAGATATCCAACGCCAAAACATGCGCATCCATATCAGGCATGGCAAAAACCGTTCTGACCGCTATGCGATTCTGTCCAAACGTGCTTTGGACATTCTGACTGCGTACTGGTTTGCCTTTGGTAAACCGGTTGGCTGGCCTTTCCCTAAACAGCATGATTCTTCTAAACCGATCGATACGTTCTATTTATCCCGCCACATTCACGAAGCAGAGCGCTCCCTCGGATGGGAGCAGCGTATTACCTGTCATTCCCTGCGCCATGCTTTCGGTACACATCTGTACGAAGATGGTGTTGACCTGCTGACAATCAAAGCGCTCCTTGGTCATAAGTCTATAAATTCTACCACGATCTATGTTCATCTTGCTTCGAACGGCACGTCGGATGCAGTCAGTCCTTTTGACCTCATGGGAGGTGGGCATGCGCAGTAAGATACAACAGATATTTGACTCCGGATGGGATTCTTATACATCTTCTTTCCAGCCTTCTGTAGTTCAGGGGAAAGCTGCACATTCCATTACCGCCTGCAAAAGTAGCTCTCTTGGCCGCAACATTTCCCAGTGTGAAGATTGTGGGCATGTGGAGATCCACAATAATTCCTGCCGCAACAGGAACTGCCCCAACTGTCAGGCTGTGCTTAAGGAAATCTGGATTGATGCCAGAAAATCGGAAGTCATTGATACCCCCTATTTCCATGTGGTTTTTACAGTGCCGGCTGAACTTAATCCTTTGATTTATGCCAATCAGAAACTTCTGTATACGCTTTTGTACAAGTGCTCCTCTGAAACACTTTTGGAATTATCCTCTGACAAAAAGTACCTCGGAGCAGCACCCGGCATTATCCAGGTCCTGCATACATGGGGACAGACTTTAAATTTCCATCCGCACATCCACTGCATCATCACAGGCGGCGGTCTGACTAAAGATTACAATCTCAAGATGTCGACCGCACGCTTTTTTATTCCAGTGAAAGTGCTTGGATCTAAATTCCGTGGTAAGTTCCTTGCTTATCTTGAATCTTACCACCGGCAGGGAAAACTGTTCCTTCCATCTTCCGGCCATAAACTGCACAATTCCCACGCATGGGCAGAATTCAGGGACAGTCTTTATCAGAAAGCGTGGTGTCCCTACATCAAAGAAACCTTTAACGGTTTTGGCAATGCCATTGAATATCTTGGCAGATATACCCACCGTATTGCCATTACCAACTCACGCATTGTCTCTGTTACGGAAAATGAGGTTTCCTTCCGGGCAAAAGACTACAGATCCGGAGACAAAATCCTTGTCCGCATAACACCGGTGGAGTTTATCCGCCGTCTGATGATGCATGTGCTCCCGACCGGGTTCCAGAAAATCCGGTACTATGGTTTCTTAAACAATCGCCAGAAGAAGAAAAACCTCCACATCATTTTCCGGATTCAGGGACACCGGAAATTTGTGTCCCTCTTTACCAATTCTTCTGTTGCAGAAATAATGAAAACCGTTTGGAAGTATGACATCAGCCTGTGCCCATGCTGTGGAAAAAACAGCATGCGGCATATTGGCAGGAGCTTTGCCCTCCAGGATTAAACATCTGTTCCCATATGTTTTTCAAAGCCCCCCTGCAGAGGGCTTGTTTGCCATGTCTCTTTTTATTCCGGCAGGATAACATACCTTATAAATTAACGTAAGACCCTGTCATGACGTTATTTTTGAAGGAAGGGCAGACGTATTCAATCCCCATAATGTACTGGCTAAAATTCCGCGACCTGGTACAATCATGAAGAATCACATTTTGAGCAACTGTAGTTTATGCACAGTTGTTCTTTTTTGATTGCTCAAACTGTGATACTTCACTTAAGAATTGTACCATAAAACGGCAATAACAGCCAGAAATATTTAACTAAATATCAATATGTCAGTACACTAGGTTATTTTCAAATTCACTTTCTATTACACCAAGACCATATAGATACTTTTCATTATAAGTACAGGGAACACGACCTATAGATTCAAAATTTTCATAACATAGTGTTTCATAATTACAAATTGAAACTCTATCTGTTACTGATATGAACTATAATGGCTCAGTTGTCACCATCTCAAATCATTATTCTATTTTCTTCATATACTCATATATAAAACCTCACAAGAAATCATGCATAACCTCCATACTTTCCTCAACTAAGTAATCTATTTATTTCTTCCTGACTCATAAAAGTCGTTCTCTCCTCCATTTTATTCACATCACCATGCAGTTCATTTGATAATATACATTTTCCATTTACTGCATCCGGACTAAATAATTCTTCTCCAGAATAAGCATCCTTCCCAATTTTCACTATTTTATCTGACTTGCATTCAATATTTTCCTTTGTCCCCTTAAAAATAATGCTGCAATTTCCTATATTATGTATATAAATATTAGCCAATCCATCAGACCAAAAATATGGTACCATCAGATGATTGGGAAAATAACGAAAATCGGCTTCAGCATTCTGCCGATCAATAATCAATACCGAATCCTGAAACATTCCAACATGAACAGAAGGTTGCAATTCCCTAAAACATTCTCTTTTCCTCAACACAGCCTTTACTACATTCAGATGTTCCATAATCAAATACAAGCCATCTTCATCCATATTTTCTCTGGCTATAGCTTGTGGATTATTAATAATTTTACTTAACTTCAAACATTTTGCTTCAAACATTTCCGTTTTCAGAGTAAGGCTTTGTTCCATTTCTTTTCCCGCAAACACCTCAGGTATTTTCATTCTTTCTTCTGTAATATCCATCCTTTGAGGATTCATGTCACCCTTATACAAACAATAAAGATTTCCCGACTTAGTTTCAAACACATACTTTTCTTCACTACATCTATATATTTTTTTAATTATACTTGTATGTATAAATTCACCATCTTGCAATCGATAATGTCCGAATACTGTACCATTTGCATATACCATCCCATCTATCGTTTCTAATAAATCCCAGTTCTTTAATGTTAACATGTGTATCTACTTTCTTCTCTAACTCCCCATCTATAACTGTTTGAATATTCATACCCACACTTTTGGTGTTCATACTTCACATTAATCCCAATATTACTTTATATATTTGTCTCTGTTTTTCTTTGTATTTTTATAAGTCTTGCACGGTTTTAGTTTATATTTTTTTACATAACTCATAAACTCAGCCTTTTTTATTTTTTTCCCATTCTTCCAATATGTAATTCCCCCTCCAGCTTCTCCTTTATCTTTCATACAATACCCGGTTGATATAAATTTTCCATTTTTAATAACATAAATTCTATCTTCAATGTAATGTCCATAGCCTGAAGGATCATATGGAAATCTATAACACATAATTCTATTTTTAATACCAACCTCAGATATCGACCCCGGCGAACAAATATACGAAAGTTTTTTCTTTTTTGAATTGTAGTAATAAACCATGCCAAATCCACCTGTGGTACATGTATAAAAATCCGGTAAAATCAATTCTTTCCGTTTATCTCCCATGACATTATACATGCAAAATTCGGTTTCATCTGTGAATATACTTTTGCTAGGAACTACAGAATTATATTTATGTGCGTCTTTCATAAAAGAATCTGTTGCAAGCAATTTTTTATAGGCCTTTTTTTCTTTGTTCGATAAAGAACTTGCATATACACTCAAAGTTTGATTGAAAAATGGAACAGATACCATGGATGATGTTGCAATAATAAACGCCAGACACAATATTTTTAACTTTTTCCATTTCAAAGAATTCTTCAAATTATTTTTCATTGATATCATACCTCTCTTTATATTTTCTTTTTACTCCTCATATCTAAGTGGGCAGGGTTGGACTCGAACCAACGATGTTTCTAATCAGATGCCTTAAAATTATAAATAGGTTTCATCACCTCAATAACATCCACCGACTCTCTGATCACATCAATAATATCCTCTAGAGACTTGTATGCCATTGGAGCCTCATCTAACGTATTTTCATTTACTGAAGTCGTATAAATTCCTGCCATAGTATTCTTATATTCCTCCATGCTAAGTTCCTGCTTTGCTTTCATTCTGGACATTAACCGTCCTGCTCCATGAGGCGCCGAATAATTCCACTCAGGATTTCCTTTGCCAATTGCAAGCACACTTCCATCTCTCATATTTATTGGGATTAAAACTTTTTCTCCTTTATGGGCTGCAATTGCACCTTTTCTTAAAATCATTTCATCCGTATCAATATAATTATGAATTGTATGAAAGGCCTCGCCTCCAGTCATTCCTGTTCTTTCGAGGATAATTTCCGCCATTTTTTCTCTACTTCTATGAGCAAATGCCTGACAAACAACAACATCATTAAGATAATCTGCAAGATATCTTCCTTCCAGATAACAAAGATCCTCTGGTATACCTGTCTGACTCTCACATGCCTGCCAATGAAGTTGTTTTAATGCGCCCTGTATTTCACTTTTACGTCCCTGCTCTTTATATATTCTGATGATTTCATCCCTCTTTTCCAGATAATCTCCATATCCTCTGCTAAGTTTAATGGTCAGTTTCTGATAGATTTCTGCCACCTGCTTACCGAGATTACGGCTTCCGGAATGAATAATTAAATATTTTGTGCCATCTGCAGCTTCGTCAATCTCAATAAAGTGATTCCCACCACCAAGAGTTCCAAGGGATCTTTCCAGTCTTTTTGAATCTCGAATATCTCTATAACAACGAAGTTTTGTAAGATCAAATCTCTCCTGTCGTCCTTCCCATACATTTCTTCCTGATGGAATGTAATGCGCTGCTTCATCGATTTTTTCAAAGTCAATATCTGCTTTACCAAGATTTACTGTATACATACCACAACCGATATCCACACCAACTACATTCGCTACAGCTTTGTCAATAATCGTCATGGTAGTTCCAATCGTACACCCCTTACCAGCATGAACATCCGGCATAATACGGATTTTTGATCCTTCGGTTACAACATAATCACACATACGTCTGACTTGCTCTATTGCTTCATTTTCTACTACTTTTGCATAACAGATCGCCGTATTTACTCTTCCCTTAATTTCTATTGCTTCCATTGTTCTTTTCCTTTTTTACCTGAAACATGTATCTCTATCTTTCTATAATTCATGCCGGATACAGATTTTCCACATGAATTCCAAATTCTTCTATATCTTCAAACATAATCTGCACCTTATCAACAATACGCGAAGTATGATAATGTCCCGCATACCACCACTTGTAATCCAACTTGTTTCGGATAACACTTAACCAATTTTCTGTGGAATGATCAATTTTATTTTCGTCTATTCCTGAACAGAACATGTCTATCGGCATATATTCAAAGGGCAGCGTATGTGACAAAACAATATCGATTTCCCAGCCATTCTTTTCCAGTTGTCTTTCAACATAATTTTTTATTTTCTCTGACGGCTGCTCATCCTCAAACCATGGATATCCCATCTGTAATCTGTACCATTTATCTACGCTATATGCTCCGCCGATAGCTATACACTGTTTCCCTCCAAGATTGTAAATTTCACCATCCCTCGCAAAAAGAATATTGGGATATTCAGGCTCATACCAGACTGTTCCATCATTCCATACAGTTGTTGTATAACCCTGTATTTTCTCAGGGCGTTTCTCATGATTTCCGTGTATGCAAAAAAATTTCATCGGAATTGCTGCAAGGAGTTGTTTCTTCCATTTGTCTCTTGGATATCCAGAAAAATTAATCCCTGCATCTCCCAAAATAATCATGACATCCGCCTTTGAAGCATGAACCCTTTCAGCAAAATTTAATATTCTTTGAAACTCTCCATGCGTATCGCCAGTAATATAAATCACTTCCCTGCCCTCCAATTTTTACTGTGTCTGAAACACTCTGTTGTTATAGATCAATTCTTCCAAAGTACTTGGTTTATAATGATTGATGCAGGCTGCTTCATTGAGCGCCCGTTCTTTTGTTTTCATATAAACATAAGTTTCTTCCCTATTGGCATGTATATGACCATAAATATGCCATGAATTTCTTTTTTCCTGATTCCATTCCGCTAATGGAAAATGACAAAGACATATCTGTTTTCCTCCTTCTGATACATGCATCATCTTATCCGCAGATTCAAAATATGCCATAGCCGTCTTATTTTTCAACATATGCAGATCGTGATTACCGATAATTAAATGCTTATGCCCATTTAATTGTTTTAAATACCACTCCTCCGGATGCTTCGTATTAAAAGCGAAGTCCCCGACAATAAATACATGATCATCCAACTTTACACATTTATTCCAATATGCTATCATAACGGTATCCATTTCTTTTACATCTGCAAATGGCCGCTTGTCAAAATGAATCACATTCTCATGTCCAAAATGCAGATCACTAATGTAATAATTCATTTTTAGTTTCATTTCCTTCCGTCGTCCTGTAATTATAATACCTCAGATTTTGTTTAAAAAATTCGTATATTTATCTCCACTTTTCATCAGTACAATTAATTATAAACTTGCAGTACAATAAAGTTTTATACTATTATTGTTAATAATCCAAATTTTAGAATATTACAAAAAATTATTTTGAGGTGATTAACATGACCGAAAATTGTTTTCTTTCTAATACTGACATTTCCGAACAGAACTTAAAGAATTTTAAAGATTCACTTTTACACCTTTTTTCTATCTTAGACGAAAAAGATAAATTAAATGAAAAAGAGAAGTTAAATATCAAACAGTGCTATAATTCCGCTGTCAACAAATTAACTTATTCCGGCAATAAAATACAGTCCTCCGGTTTGAAACGTTTTTTTATTAACACCGTATTATCCTGCCCTATCTACTTAAAAAAAAGAAATCCGGATGACAAAATAAAAAAATTTCGCCTTTGTGACTACAAGAAGTTTATTCAGAAACATCCGCATGCAACTGACATTCTTTGGGAAATCCAAAAAAATCCAGCCCAGCTTTTTTATCGTCTGGAGTATTTATTACGGACAAACTGGGCCCATTTTTATGAAAATTACCGTTCCACTAATACTTTTAACTTGGATTTGAAACAACCCGACAATCGAAACCTAAACGAAACCTACAGGGACGTAGAAAACCTTCTTTTCCTTTATGAAACTTTTTTTCTATCCGAGGCGAGTCACATTGTAAAAGATCAGACTGCATTTTGCAGCGAATTTATTTCAGACAGTTCCAGACTTATTGATGCCTTTCAACATGCTGCTGCCAGCAAAGACTTTTCTGTAAAAACACAACAACAACTTAACAACCTATTATCTGACTTTTCAGACAAATATGAATCGATTTTTTTATCGAATACAGACAAATATGAACCGATTTTTTTATCGAATACAGATAAAAATGCAATGGATTTTTTTGCTACCGTTCCTTCTATGGTGGAATGTTACAACAACACACACCTTATTATGTTGCAACTTGAAGCTGAAATTACTCGTGATTATTTAAATGTTTCTGTATTATATAATAGAGATGCACATCCCGTGTTTTTTGTCCACAATCAAAACATGGATCATATTCGTCATGAAATTGCAGACGATTTTTACAATAATGAGAAACTAAACCAGCAGGAATTATCTTTCATTTCATCTTCTATTGTCAAAAACTGTGGTGCCTGCTCTCAAATGTATTGTACAAACTGTGAACATCGTTTTGAACTTTTCACTAAAATACAATCTTAATTTCTGTTCCCACACCAACCTCGCTCGTTAATGTCATCTGCGCATCATGCTGCGCGACAATATGCTTTACAATGGCAAGCCCCAGACCTGTGCCGCCGGTGGATTTTGACCGGCTCTTATCGACACGGTAGAAACGCTCAAAGACGCGTTCCTGCTGTTCTTTCGGGATTCCGATACCGGTATCTTTTACGATCAGGACCGGTCTGGTATTTTCGATCGTAGTCACGATCGTGACACTGCCGCCTTTTTTATTATAACGGACCGCATTACTGCAAAGGTTAAAAAGCAGTTCCTCAAGCAGCGTCTTGTTTCCGTTCATTGGAACAGACGCCCCCTCTAAGTGCAGCGTCACCTCATTTTTATCTGCCTGCATCTGCATGGAATGAATGCACTGCTCCCCAAGATCATGCAGATCAACCGTCTCAAATTCAAGTTTTAAATCACTGTCATCTAATTCTGAAAGCTTTATAATATCGTTGATCAATGCCTGCAGACGCTCTGCACTCTTATGGATCTCATTTGCAAAATGCGCGGTATCCTCCCCGCCCGTCATTCCGCTTGCGATCAGTTCCGCATATCCGGAGATCGCAGTCAACGGCGTCTTTAATTCATGGGAAACGTTGGCTGTAAACTCCTGACGCATCTGCGCATGATTTAAAATATCCATATGCTGTTTTTTGATCATGGAAATAAACGGGCGCATTTCCTCGTAAACTTCCGTTTCATCCACCAGGATAATATTATCTGCCATTTTCCCGATCGGTGCCATGAGTCTCCGTGTCAGACGGTAAGAATAAAATACACACATCAGAAATACCATCAGACCAACCGCTAAGATCAGACCTGACATCGTAGACACCAGATGATAAATACTTCCACTCTCTTTCGCAACACGCACAACGCTCCCATCTTCTTTTCTAAGTGCATAATAAAAGGTATGCTTTGACGACGTAGCTGAGACACGGATCGATTTTCCCTCGCCATTTTTTATGGTCTCCGCAATTTCCGGGCGTTCCTTATGGTTCTCCATGGAAGAAGCATCTTCCATACTGTCATACAGGACCGTGCCATCCGTATCCACGCAGGTGATGCGCAGCCCGTCATTTTCCAAAGAATACGTGATATCCTTCGAAAGTTCATTCGGACTGATCACCGAGACAACATGTGCACTTGCCTTTAAATCATCAAATATCTGTTCTTCCAGAATCTGATAAAAAAGAAACATAGAACAAACGGCAGTCACCACAATGGCGATTGCCGCAATCAACATAAAACCGGTATTAATTCTTTTTTTCATTCGATCATGTACCCCACATTCCGCACGGTCTTGATGCAGCTTCCTGCTGCTCCAAGTTTCTGCCGCAGTGTTTTGATATGCATATCAACGGTACGGCTCTCTCCTTCGTACTCAAATCCCCATACCTGATCCATAATCTTGTCTCTTGATAAAACGATTCCCTGATTGAGCATCAGGTACTTTAACAATTCAAATTCTTTAAATGTCAGCTCACACAGCTGCCCTGCAACCGTAACGGCATGTTTGTCCATATCCATAAGGATATCTTCATGTATCAGCTGTGAATCTTCATTCATGCGGCTTGTTCTTCGAAGCAGTGCTTTCACACGGGAGATCAGCTCCATGACTCCAAACGGCTTTGTGATATAATCATCTGCTCCAAGATCAAGTCCCTTTACCTTATCAAGCTCACTTGTCTTTGCCGTTACCATAATAACCGGGACATCCGCGGTCGCCTTGTCTGCCCGGATCCTTGTTAAAATATCCAGTCCGTCTTCCCCCGGAAGCATGATATCTAAAAGGATCAGGGATGGGATATTTTTTTCCAGACGCTTAAAAAATGATGCGCTGCCCTCAAATTCTTCCACTTCATAACCGCTGTTTTTGAGCGCATAACGTTCAATTTCACGAATATTAATATCGTCTTCCACTATATAGATCGTTGCCATATTTTTCCTCAATCCCCATTTTTGCGCCCTTAAATCTGATATATCTTCTCGAACTCGTTTAACTGTTTTGTAAACTCTGCGCTCTCCTCTGCATCCAGCTGCTCGGTAAAACTGTGTTCCTCTAACTGGGTATCCTCTAACTGCATCATATATACCGCGATATTCGAACAATGGTCTGCAACACGCTCATAGTTCATTGCAAGATCTGACAATACAAGACCAAGCTCAATGGTACATTTCCCTTTTCTAAGACGCTTCATATGGTTTTTCTTTACTGTCTTGTTTAACTCATCAATGACTTCTTCTAACGGTTCTACCGTACGCGCAAGTGCCTCATCACCCTCCACAAATGCGTTCGTGGTACGCTCTAAGATATCACGGAGTGCTGTGCTGTATACCTTCATTTCTTCCTTTGCTTTCTTGGAAAATACAGCGCCCTCTTTATACATCTGCTGTGCATTTTCCACCACGTTGATGGAATGGTCGGAAATTCGCTCAAAATCTGTCAGGCAGTGAAGCAGTGATGTTACCTTCAGACTGTCTTTGTAAGATAAATTCTGGCTGCTTAACTTCGTTAAGTATGCACTGAGTTTATCATCATAGGTATCTACAATATTTTCTTTTGCAATGACATCCTCGATCTTTTCTTCGGAGTACTCATCAAGTACGGTCATTGCCTCTAAAAATCCTTCGTGTGTGATCTTCGCCATCTGGTTTGCCAGAGAGTGACACTGCTCAATGGCAAATGCAGGACTACTTAAGAAGCGGTCGTCTAAGATCACAAATACATCCTCTTTCTGATTCTGCTCCTCTGCTGTTTTCGGGATCGTCAAGTAAGCCAGCTTCTCTAATCCCTTTGTAAACGGCAGTAAAACAAGAGTCGCGAACACATTAAATATGGTATGGATCATTGCGATTCCCGCTGCTCCAACGACCTCATTGGTAAACTCAAATCCGATCAGCGCATTGCCTGTATAAAACAATACCAAAAACAAAATCGTACCGATTACATTGAAATAAAGATGTACAAATGCCGTTCTCTTTGCACCTCTGTTTGCCCCGATTGCTGAAATCATTGCCGTCACACAGGTACCGATATTCTGTCCCATAATGATCGGGATCACAGAACCATAGGTAAATGCTCCTGTTACAGACAGTGCCTGTAAAATTCCGACCGATGCAGAGGAACTCTGGATGATCGCAGTAAGTACAGCTCCTGCCAATACACCAAGGAACGGATTGTGGAACATCGTTAAGATATTCGTAAATTCCGGCACATCTGCAAGCGGTTCTACCGCCCCGCTCATGCTCTCCATACCGTACATCAATACTGCAAATCCAAGTAAGATCTCACCGATATCTTTTTTCTTGTCGCTCTTTTTCGACATACAAAGTATGATACCGATCATTGCAAGGATCGGTGAGAAGGAGGATGGTTTTAACATCTGGATAAAAAAGTTATCCCCCTGCAGTCCACTTAAGCTCAAAAGCCATGACGTTACCGTTGTTCCGATATTTGCACCCATAATGATGCCGACTGCCTGTGACAGCTTCATAATACCGGAGTTCACAAAACCAACCACCATAACCGTCGTCGCCGATGACGACTGGATCACTGCGGTTACACCTGCACCAAGCAACACTGCCTTGATCGGGTTTGATGTCAGAGTCTCTAATATCTTCTCTAATTTACCTCCTGACATCTTCTCCAGTCCGGCACCCATTACATTCATTCCGTACAGGAACAGTGCCAATCCGCCAATGAGGGTCAGTACTCCAAAAATATCCATCTCAATCTCCTTTTGTATGCCGCTTTTCTTATTCTTTACGTTTTTTTGACATATAATTTATTTATACAGCATTTTTCGTCATTTTGCAATTAGCATAAAAAGGAGTATGTAAATTCGCCGTCAACTTTATGTAAAATCTATGTAAAATCTCAAAGAAACCATTTATTTTTGTCTATTTTTAATTTTCATGCTGTCCGGTAATGGAATAGATCACCCACTCCGCAATATTGGTCGCATGGTCTCCGATACGCTCAAAATATTTTGCAACCATCAGCATATCCGTTGCCTGCTCCCCATTTTTTACATTCTCATTGATCTTTTTGATGAGCTGCTGTTTGAACTGGTTGAACAGATCATCCACCACATCATCTTCTTTGATGACCCAGTGTGCCATATCCATGTCTTTCTGCACGAATGCATCCACACTCTTGATGACCATGTCAGTTGTTTCTTTTGCCATTTCCTTGATCAGGTCAAGATTGATCGGATCCCCGGTTTCATAAGCGGCGTCCGCCATCAGTATCGTCATTTCCGAAATATCGGATGCATGATCCCCGATACGCTCCATATCCGTGATCATTTTCAGTGCTGCTGAGATCAGGCGGAGATCTTTTGCCACCGGCTGCTGCTGCAATAATAATTTCATGCAGAGGCTTTCAATATCGCGCTCCTGATGGTCGATCTCCTCATCAAAGCTGATCGCTTTCTGCGCTTTCTCCACATCCTGTCTGACCAGTGCCGAACATGCCATCTCGATCGCCTGCTCGATCAGGCTTCCCATCTCAATCAATTCATCGTTCAATACCTGAAGCTGTCTGTCAAATCTGTTTCTCATGATTTTCCACTTCCCTCTTTCTTTTCCTGTTATAGATTGCTCTACATTTCTACACTTTTTTCTGTATGTCATGGCTGACCCAGCCCGCAGTATCATCCAAAACGTCCGGTGATGTAATCCTCTGTCCGCTTATCCTGCGGCACGGAGAATAACCGCTCTGTCTCACCAGACTCGATCACTTCCCCTAACAGGAAAAATACGGTCTTATCCGAGACACGGACTGCCTGCTGCATATTATGTGTTACCATAATAATCGTGTACTGTTTTTTCAGTTCAATGACAAGATCCTCGATCTTTGATGTTGAGATCGGGTCAAGTGCTGAGGTCGGCTCATCCATTAAGATGACTTCCGGGTTAACAGCAAGTGCCCTTGCGATACAAAGTCTCTGCTGCTGCCCACCGGACATGCCGAGCGCACTTTTTTTCAGACGATCCTTTACCTCATCCCAGATCGCCGCATCCCGCAGGGATTTCTCCACGATCTCATCCAACTTTGCCTTGGAGCGGATACCGTGTGTTCTTGGTCCATATGCGATATTGTCATAGATACTCATTGGAAACGGATTCGGTTTCTGGAATACCATTCCGACACGTTTTCTTAAAATGTTGACATCCATGCCGTTGTAAATATCCTCTCCATCCAAAAGAACACTGCCGGTGATCTTACATCCCTCGACCAGATCGTTCATTCTGTTTAAACTCTTCAAAAAGGTGGATTTTCCGCAGCCGCTCGGTCCGATAAATGCTGTAATCTCGTTCGATGCGATCGACATATTGATATTTTTTAGTGCATGAAAATCACCATAATATAAATCCAGGTTTGAAATTTTAAATTTTTCTGCCATTTTTTTTCTCCATTCTACTGTTTCGGCGCTTCAAATTTTTTTGCGATCAGGGAGGATACCCCGTTGATGATCAGTACCACGATAAGAAGTACAACCGCCGTCGCATATGCCTCATTGGTATGCATACCCTCACGCGATAACGAATACATGTGGATCGCTAAGGTACGGCCGGAATCAAAAAATCCTGCAAGGTTTGCAACTGTACCTGATGTATAAATGAGTGCCGCCGTCTCTCCGACGATTCGCCCGATCGCTAAGATAATGCCGGATAAAATACCCGGGATCGCACTCGGAAGCACAATTTTAAATATGGTACGCAGTTTTCCTGCGCCGAGTCCGAAACTCCCCTCACGGAATGAATCCGGTACGCAAAGAAGTGCTTCCTCCGTCGTTCTCATGATGACCGGGAGTACCATGATTGCAAGCGTCGCTGCACCTGCCATCATTGAGTAGCCCCATTTTAATGCTGTCACGAAAAACAACATACCAAAGAGTCCATAAATAATAGAAGGAATACCGGAAAGTGTCTCCGCCGTCACACGGATGATCCCGACTAACTTGTTTCCCTTTTTTGCGTATTCCACGAGGTAGATCGCTGCGCCCACACCAAACGGTACGGATAACAAAAGCGCCAGCACCGTCATAAACAGTGTGTTGATCATCGCCGGGAGCATCGACACATTATCCGAATTATAAGTCCATGCAAACAGCGATGTTTTTAAATACGGGATACCGCGGATTAAAATATAACCCACCAGAAATACCAGGACACCCACAGTCAGCACTGCTGCGACAAGCACTAAAAGCAGCAATAAGAATGAGCCCGGATGTTTCGTATATGATTTGATCTTATCTTTGAAAGACTGCTGATTGATCGCAGCAATCTCAGTTTCCATATGTTTTTCCATCTTAATCTCCCTTCTTGCGTGTGAAAAATCTTATTTTTCACACTCCTTTCCCCTTTCTAATTGTCCTTTGTGCGTCTTTTTAAAATAGAGAAAGAGACATTGATGATGAGGATAAACACAAACAGTACCACACCGGTTGCGATCAGTGCTTCTCTGTGAAGATCCGTTGCGTATCCCATTTCCATTACAATATTTGCCGTTAAGGTACGGACACCTTTAAAAATACTCGATGGAACCCGCGCCTGGTTTCCGGCTACCATCATAACCGCCATCGTCTCACCGATCGCACGTCCGACACCGAGCACGACTGCTGCCATGATACCGGATTTCGCTGCCGGAACGATCACGGTAAAAACACTTCTCTCATGAGTCGCCCCAAGTGCAAGTGCTCCCTCGTAATAGCTGTTTTCCACGGCACGGATCGCTGACTCTGACACACCGATAATAGTCGGCAGGATCATGATTCCAAGCAGAATCGAAGCAGTTAAGATACTGTTTCCATTTCCTTTAAAATGTTCTCTGATAAACGGCACCAATACGACCAGACCGAAAAATCCATATACAATAGAAGGGATGCCTGCTAAGAGATCCACGATCGGTTTCAAAATGCGGTACAGTTTGTCCGGACAGAAGCGCGCCATAAAGATTGACATCAGTATTCCAACCGGGACTCCGATTAAAAGTGCTCCTCCGGTTACATAAATACTTCCTAAGATCATCGGAAAAATTCCGAATATATTATTGGTCGGTTTCCATACTTTTCCCGACAAAAACTGCCATACACCGATTTTCTGCATTGCCGGAAATCCGTTTGCAAACAAGAACACACAGATTAAGGCCACCGCGATAATGGATATGACTGCCGTAAAGAGGAAAACACCTTCCATTACTTTTTCTTTGATATGATTCATTATTTTTCTCCAGACTGATAAAAAGTTGTGTACGTTATTTATGTAAAGACCGGCAGAGTAACTGTCTCTCCCGGTCTTTACCTGATGTTTTATAATAAGGAATTCTATGAAATATGTTGTTTGTATCTGTCTGTATTACTCTGTAACGCCATCCCAGGATGTGATTTCGCCTGTGTAGATGCCTTTGACCGTATCTTTGGAAAGATCTGCAGTCGGGTTGTCGTTGTTTACGATGACTGCGATACCATCCATTGCAATCACGGCTGCTGTTAAGCCGCCCTCTGTCTCAGAATCTTTTAATTCACGGGAAGCCATACCGATATCACAGGTTCCATCCATAGCTGCTGTCATACCTGTGGTAGAATCGCTTTCCTGGATCTCGATCTCTGCACCGCTGTTGACTGCGACATATGCCTCTTTTAATTTTTCCATAACAGGTGTTACGGAAGAAGATCCTGCTACAACAACTTTTCCGCTTGCGCCGTTTGACTCGAATGCTGCTGCACCGTCATCTACCGGGATGTATTTATTATCAGAAATAACTGCCTGTCCGTCTGCACTCATGATAAAGTTGATAAAATCCTGTGCCACATCGCTTGGTGTTCCTTTGGTTGCAATATTAAATGGTCTTGCGATCGTGTAATCTCCGCTCTTGATATTATCTACGGTAGCTTCTGCTCCATCGATGGAAACTGCTTTTACACTGTCGTTTAGGGAACCAAGTGATACATATCCGATGGAGTATTCATCACCTGAAACTGTTGTTAACATAACGTCGGTACTGTTTGTGATGATTGCTTCATCGGTTGTATTATCAATTTTCTCACCGGCATCATTTTTCTCTTCCACACCGAACAGCTCGATGAATGCTCCTCTTGTACCGGAACCATCCTCACGGGATACAACGTTGATGTACTCGCTGTTGTCAAAATCTCCGGTTGCTGCTGATGCTGAATTTGCAGCTGTCGTATCTGGTGTAACATCTGCTGACTGATCTGCTGAACTGTCCGCTGCATCTGCACTTGCATCTGTATTTGTATCTGCTCCGGCATTTGCACTTGCATTTCCACTGTTACCACAGCCTGCGATCATGCTGGCTGCCATCATACCTGTTAATAACATACACATTACTTTCTTTTTCATTTTCTTAATCCTCTCTTTTTTCAATTTGCAGGGCGTCCATCCTGCTGTTTTCTTTTCATTTCCTTTTGACAGTTTTTACTTTACGGCACTTATGTAAAATACATGAGAGAGGTTTGGTAAAATGTATGTAAAATAATGGTAAATGTTTCGCTTACTTTTCCGTATTTTCCGCCTGCTGGTAGCTCATGGCAAAGAAGTATTCCTGTGAATTGAGCTTTACATCCGAATCCGTCACCCTCGAATAATTGCCGTCGCTGCCGAGTTCCCTTGCTTTTACATTGTCTTTTAACATCAGGTGGAACATATCCATAATGCGTTCTTTGATCGCCTTATCCCAGACCGGTGCTGCGACCTCAACACGCTTTGTTGTATTTCTGGTCATAAAATCTGCAGATGCAATGTAAACTTTTGCTGTTTCCTCCTCTGCTCCAAACAGATAGATTCTGGAATGCTCTAAATACCGTCCGACAATACTGATCACCCGGATATTTTCCGTATATCCTTCCACGCCCGGAATCAGGCAGCAGATTCCACGGATGATCAGTTCTATTTTTACACCGGCTTTTGATGCCTCGACTAGTTTGTCAATGATGACCTTATCTGTCAGGGCATTCATTTTTGCTCCGACATAAGCCGGTTTTCCTGCTTTTGCTTTTGCGATTTCCTCATCGATCATTACAATTATCTTACTCTGCAGACACTTCGGTGCCACCAGAAGATATTTCGTTTTCTCCACGAGCTGCTCTAAACAGAGAGCATGAAAAACTTCTGCTGACTCCTCGCCGATTTTTTCATTTGCAGTCATAACAGATAGATCTGTGTATAATTTCGCCGTCTTTTCATTATAATTACCGGTTCCAATCTGCGTGATATGACGAATCTCGCCGTCTTTTTTGTAGGTGATCTGACAGAGTTTCGAATGCACTTTGATATGGTCGATACCGTAAATAATGCGGCAGCCTGCATCCTCTAACCGTCTTGACCATTCAATATTATTTTCTTCATCAAACCGGGCACGCAATTCTACCAGCACAACAACTTCTTTTCCGTTCTCGGCAGCATCGATTAAAGCCTCTACGATCTGTGAATTTTTTGCCACACGATAAAGTGTCATGCGGATGGATACAACTCTCTCATCCTCGCCAGCTTCTTTCAAAAGTCTTATAAAAGGCTTCATGCTCTCATATGGAAAACTTAAAAACCAGTCTTTTTCTTCGATCTGGTCGATCACAGGCAGATCATTGCGGATGCATGCCGGCTGCTGCGGCACTCTCTTTTCAAAAAACAGTTCTCTTTTTTCTCTCAGAGAATCCTGGATCTGCGAAAAAAATGATAACTCTAATGGTGCCTCCGAAAAGTAAACCTGGTCTGCTCCAATTCCAAGTTCTTTGCGCAGATTTTCAATGATCGTCACATCCAGCACCCGGCTGTGTTCCAGTTTTACCGGGCAGAGTCTGCGTCTGGTGCGGATCAGTTTCTCCATGGAATCCCGGTAGTCAAGATCCTCATCATAAAACGCTTCATCCACATCAATGTCCGCATTGCGGATGATACGGATCAGTGATTTGCTTTTTACTGTATACCGTTCAAACACCAGTGGCAGAAAATGAAGGATCAGTTCTTCCACCAGCATATAGCGCTCTTTTCCTGAAGGAACTTTGATCAGGCGTTCAAACACTTCATTGCTGCATGGGATAATTCCAAGCTTTTCTCCATTTTTTGTTCCAAGCACAACAACTGCATAGATTTCCTTATTTTTCAAAAATGGAAATGGCTGTTTTTTTCCAATTACCTGTGGGGATAACAAAGGCATCAGCGCCTCCTTAAAATAATGCTCCAGAAAAACTTTATCGTCCGGCTGCATATCTGCAAAACTTAAGAGTTCTACCCCCTCCGCTTTCAAAAGCTGCATATAATTCCTGTACACCAGATCTTTCTGTTCCGATAAGATTCTTGCCGCATCAAAAATTGCCGCAAGCTGTTCCTTTGCTGTCATTTTTGTTTTGTTATCATGTGCTGTTTTATCCACATGCATCTGATCGTGAAGTGATCCGACTCTCACCATAAAAAATTCATCCAGATTGCTCTGAAAAATAGATAAGAAAGACATGCGCTCACACAGCGGCACGAATGGATCCGCTGCCTCCTCCAGCACACGCTCATTAAATTTTAACCATGATAATTCCCTGTTTTCCAAATATTTTTGTTTTTTTTCTGCCATCCTCTTTTCCTCCGTTGCTTTTTACATCTTTTCAATCTGTCTGCGCAGTTCTAACATCTGATTGTCAACTTTTGCAATCACATCCGAGTAATCTTTTGTTTCACGCTCCACATTTTCAATCTGTCCTGCGCTCTTCTTATAACACATCTGATTGTCAAGCTCAGCCCAGTAGTCCATTGCAAATGACCGGATCTGAATCTCCACCCGGATCTTTGTTGTTTTCTCTAAATAGGTAACCGGGACCTCCACAATCAGATGAATACTCTGATAACCGCTCTTTTTGGGATTTTTTACATAATCCTTCTCTTTGATCAGGGTAATATCCTTTTGCTTTTTTATATAATCCGCCACGCGGTATATATCATCACAGAAAAAACAGACAACACGGATGCCTGCGATATCGTTTAAAGTGGTCACTGCTGCCTGAAATGTTACTTCTCTTCCTTTTCGCATCAGCTTTTTTGCAATGCTGTCCGTCTGTTTGATCCGGCCTGTCATACTACGAATAACCTGACGGTCAAACTGCTCCGTCAGGTCCGCATTGATCATTTTTAATTTTGCCTGCACCACATCCATCGCATAAGTATAAGAAAGCCGTACCATAGGTGCTTCGATCTGTTCTTTTAATTGTTTTTCCATGAGCGAAGTATCTGCTCCCGCTAAAGTCTCTTTTATTCCTATGCTTTTTTTCTGATTTTTAGAATCTTTCTTCGGCAAAATCCATATCTCCTATTTCGTAATCGTTTTCGTTTTCATCTTCATCCTCATACTCATCTTCATCCTCATTGATAAATGCCCGTTTCACCCTATGCACCGGTCCTGCCTGAAGTTTAAAGACAATAAACCCGATCACAAACATTGCTGCGATCACAATCACACCCGCTTTTGAAGTATGAAAAATCTGCGTGGAAATTCCCATGAGCATTGTTCCCATAAAGGATGCTCCTTTTCCAAAAATATCAAAAATGCCAAAATACTCACTTGATTTTTCCTTTGGTATAATCTTTGCATAATAAGAACGTGACAATGCCTGGATTGCTCCCTGAAATACACCCACAAACGTTGCCATTACCCAGAATTTCCATGCCGCATCCAGCCAGAGTGCATAGATGGCAACCAGGAAATATGCTCCAATGCAGACAGTGATCAGACGGGACGTCTCAAATTTCTGTGCCAGTTTGCCAAAAACAATGGCACACGGGAACGCAACGATCTGTGTCAGAAGCAGCGCAAGAAGAAGGCTTGTATCACTGATCCCAACATCTTTGCCGTAAGAAGTCGCCATCTCAATGATCGTGTATACACCATCTATATAGAAGAAAAATGCAACGAGGAAGAGAAACACTTTTTTATCATTTCTGATTTCGCCGCACACGGTTTCAAGTCTTTTTATGGTTTCCTTTACGCCGTTTGTCTTTGCCTTCACATAATAGTTCTGCTTATAATTTTTTAAGAGCGGGATCGTAACGACTGCCCACCATAAGGCATTGATGATAAATGCCCCCGCCGTCGCTGCGGTACCGCTGATCCCAATGTGATCTGCACCAAAGATCAATGCAAGACTGGCAATAAAAGGCACACAGCTTCCAATATACCCCCATGCATATCCCTGAGAGGAAACATCATCCATGCGCTCATCCGTTGTCACATCCACAAGCATGGAATCATAAAAAATGAGGCTGCCGGAAAATCCGACTTTAGTAATCACGAATACAGCCAGAAATAAAATGGCGCTTTTCGGGAGTGCAAGTGCCGCACATCCAAGCACACCTGTCATCATAAAAAGGGCAAACAACGGTTTTTTCCGGTTCTTTCCGTCTGCAACCGTTCCAAGCACCGGCCCTAATACCGCCACGATCAAAGTGGAAATAGAGATTGCATAGCTTAAATATGCGGTGGAGTCCGAAGCGGATATGCCATTTCCGGCTGCCATGTTTTTAAAATAGATCGGTATGATCGTGGACACTAAAAGCGCAAAGGCAGAGTTGCCGACATCATACATTACCCAGTATTTTTCAAGTTTATTTAATTTCTGTTTCATCGTTTCTCCTTCTGATTCTTCATAATAAAATCAAAGATCTCCTGATAATATCTGCACCTGGTCTGATAGTCCGCATTAAAAATTTCATGTTTGGAAGCCGGCATGCAGACAAGCGATGCCGTCTCCACACGATTTTCAAAAACTGCGATCGCACGATTATCCACCATGTGGTCATTCCCTGCTATAAAGATCAAAACCGGAATTTTAATCCGCTCCAGATTCTTTTTCCTCATCAGCGTTTCTGTTGCCCGCATCGCTGCCAAAAGCCATCCATAAGTACTGCCATTGGTCTGATATCTGGAATTTTTCAGCCTCTTTTCAAAAATATAATCATAGCGCTCTCTTGAAATACAGCTGCTGTGTTCAAAATCCGGCCTGCTGTCAAACCCCGTCTGCCCCGCCGCATAATGTTCACCTCTTTTGGTTCTCACATAAAAATCAGCCGTCATTTTTGCCACCCACCACGGATACTTTCCAGTCTGCATCCGAAACATCGGTGAAGAAAGGATCGCACGTTCAAATACTTTCGGATGTTCCTCGATATACCGCGCCGCGACCGCACCTCCCATGGAATGTGCAAATAAGATGCGGTGCCGCTCCATCCGGTAATTCATTTTTTTCATAAAGCAGTCTAAATCTTTGATATAATCTTCAAAATCACGGATATACACTTTCTGGTCATCCGAAACCTCACGTTCTGAATAGCCGTGCCCGCGGTGTTCTAAGATATAAACGGAACAGCCCTGCCGCAGAAAATAATAAATAACCTCGTTATATTTTTCTGCAAACTCGCTGAATCCGTGTGAGATCACAATACAGGTATCTGCCCCCGCTGCCAGATATTGCTGGTAAAAAATGGCCGCCCCGTCATAACTGTGAAAATAAGCATACTTCTGACATTGCTTCAGGTACGGTTCCACCAGATTTTTCTGCCAGGTCAGATACCCTTCGTCTGCAAAATACAGACTGCCTGCCGCATTCATAACGCCGCCATTTCTTTATGCTTCAACAATTTCACCAGCTCCGGTGTCAATTTCCCATCACTGTACTCTTCCGCAATTTTTTTGCCGCGGTCCGGGTAATTTGTGATCATTGCATCGGCACGCGCCGCACAGACGAGCCGCATATATTTTTCCTCATTTACAGTCCATACATGGACTTTCTTTTTCTGCCTCCTGCACTCTTCCATAAATCCTTCATACTGAATGTTGTAAAGTGCCGGGTGCAGTGCATCCGCTCCCACCACATACGAAGCATAACTAACCGGATTGATGATTCCATCGCTGTATAACATTCCTGTCTCTGCTTCCGGATTGATCTCTTTGATCTTTTGTATGGTATAGTGGTTAAAGGAGGAAAAAATCACACGTTCCATGAGTCCCATCCGCTCTGTGAGATCTAACACACGCGCCTCAATTTCCGGATAAAACACGACTCCTGTCTTGATTTCCACATTGATGGTCAGATCTGTCGGTTTTATCAACGCATAGACTTCCTCTAACGTGGGTATCTGTGCATGTTCATACTCCGGATGTGTACGGTTAAAATTATGTTTGATCAGCTTCGCGTAGGTATAATCTTTTACCCAGCCGCTTCCATCACTCACACGGTCGATCGTTTCATCGTGGATGACAACAAGTTCTCCGTCTTTTGTGAGCTGCACATCCAGTTCAATTCCATCTGCGCCAAGCTCTACCGCTTTCTCAAAAGCTGCCATTGTATTTTCCGGTGCATAACCGCTTGCACCGCGGTGTCCCCACACGAGTGTTCTTTCCATCTCTTCTCCATTCCTGCCGGTTTCTTCCATCTGCGCACTAAATCCGCCTGTCCGGCATCGATTCTTTTATTTCTCTCATCTTTACCCTATATCCTAAGCGGATATTGTAAAATGGGTGTGGGGGTTTATGTAAAAAATGGGTAAAAAAATACAGAACCACGTTTTTGTGATTCTGTAATATACCTTATAATGTTGTTGGCACAAATAGTGCGTTCAGGTTTATTGATTGACAAATTGCGCAAAGCCGTGCCTGTTTTGTTCCGTTGTCCGAAAATAAGAAAAGCTAAGCCTGCCTGTTTTACTTTTTCTCGGAGTGACGTGAACGGCGTTCAACGAGCCATCCTTGGCTCGAGAAGCCTTGTTCTGCCATCCGTGGCAGAACATCACTGTGGATAGACAGGCAGACTAAGATTTTCTAATTTTCTCCCAAAGTCACAAAAGCATTCTCGGCTTTGCGCAATTTGTCAGCCGCCAGGTTGTGAAGCACTATTTGGTTTTAACATCATATATTTTGATGCCGGAATTCCTTTAATCCTTATGCGCTGCCTCATAAACGTTATAGCATGCCGCTGCCCCGATCACAAGCACTGCGCCAATGACTGCCGTGCGCCCGATTGTCTCACCGCAGAAGATCGCAACTAAAATTGGATTTAAGATCGGCTCTAATGTAGAAGTTAAGGATGCCGTGACCGGCGAAACACGATCCAGGCCCCTCGATAAAAAGATGTAGGATAATCCAAACTGGATCACACCGAGAAGGATAATACAGATCCATGCCTTCGCAGAATGATCGGTCTCCCCCAAAAACGAAGGCAGTCCGATGCTAAGGCTGATCACATGGGATGCCAGCAATGACGATTCAAAATCAGCTCCCGGAAAACCTTTCATCATCATAACCAGCGCATAGGTAAATCCCGAAAATACCGCAAGCAGATTTCCCGCCATTCCCCCGGCGCTCAGGGAATCTAAAAAGAAGCATAAGATACCGGCAAACACGACCGCACATGCCACCACTGCCGCTTTTTTCGGTTTCTTCTTATATAATGCCCACATCAGCAGAATCACAAAGATCGGTTCTGTAAACTGAAGCACGATCGCATTTGCCGCCGTCGTCATCTTTGTCGCTGAAACAAATGTCAATGCCATGACTGTGTTGCAGACGGCTCCAAACAGTACCGTCTTGTTCCATACAAATTTTCGTTTTGTGATGACCATATACGATGCGATCAGCATAAATGAAAAAATACTGCGGATTCCCTGGATCGTGATGGAACTCCACGGAATCGACTTTATCAGAACACCTCCAGTGCTGAAACATACTGCTGAGAGCAGCACATAGATGGTTCCCTTCATACTTTCTTTATCTAATTGTTTTTCCTGCATTTTATTCTCCCTCCCATTTTACCGCATTCCCAGCGCAAGCAGCACAAGTACCGCGAGAAAAATGATATTTGCCAGATGAAACCACAACAGATAATACCCCTTCGTGCGGTTATAATTATGCGCATATATTTTATAGGAGATCAGGCTCGCCATGGAGGCGATCAGTGTGCCAAGTCCCCCTAAATTTACACCAAGCAAAAGCTGCTTTAAATCACCCGAAAAACCGGACAATAACAGTGCCGCCGGAACATTGCTGATCACCTGGCTTGTGGCAATTCCCACCAGAAGTTCCCTTCCGTTAACCAGTGAATGCAGTATTTCCTGAAACGCCGGCAGCCGTCCGATATTTCCTGTAAAAATAAAGAAAGCGATAAACGTAAAGATCAGGCAGTAATCCACCTGCCCCAGTACTTTTCTATCTGATAAAAACACAGACACAGCCACCGCCGCAAGCAAAATATAATACGGCAGGATCCTTGCCACGACCAAAAGCGCCATAAGGAATAAAACCGCATACATGCCGGTCAGTTTTTTGTTCATTTCCTTTTTTTCTTCCGAAAAATGACAGTCTGTCAATCTGATTTTTCTTTTTCTTGCACTTAAAACGAAAATCGTCAGGGCAAGCAGCACACCGGAAACAACCGTATACGGAAGCATCAAGACAAGAAACTCCCCAGCATTCATTTCTGAGAGATTATATAAATACAAATTCTGCGGATTTCCAATCGGAGTCAGCATACTTCCAAGGTTCGCCGCTATGGTCTGAAGCACGATGACCGGCACCATAAGGCGCTCCTGCCCGCATTTTTGCAGCGTGAGAAGTGCAAACGGAACAAACGTCAAAAGCGCAACATCATTGGTAATGACCATGCTTGAAAAGAAACACAGAAAAACAAGAACAAATGCCAGCTGCGCCGTATTTTTCGTATGCGCAAGAAGCCGCCGCCCGATCCCATCAAAGATTCCATTATTCTGCACGCCCGCCATAATGATCATCAGCGAGAGCAGGATCCCAAGCACACGAAAATCAATATAATCGATATATGCCTGATCCGGATGCACAAAAAAAGCGGATATTACCGCTAAAATGGCTGCAACGACCAGCACTGTTTCTTTTTTTACAAATGCTATGATTTTCTCTTTCATATATATGACACCACCCATAAAACCTACCTGTCTATTCTAATCACTTTCCCCCCGGATGTAAACAAAAAAAAGCGCATGATTCGTCTGCTTCTGTACACACTATAAAATAACAGACACATAGCTATGTAAAATCACATTTGCTATGTAAAATCAAACTTTTGTATATGAGTGAATCAATAAAATGCGTGAATATAGCGCAAGAATGGAGCATATGATGTACACCCCAGTTACACTTCCGGTTACAAATGAATACGGTTATTTTGAAATACGGTTAGAGAGCATCGGCGGTCTCGGCGCAAATCTCTGCGGAAAAATGCTCGGCGAACTCGGTGCCTTATACCTTTCCTTAAACTCCTTAAGTTTTTCCAGCTACGGATCTGAAAAACGAGGTTCACCGGTAAAATCCTATATCCGCTGGAGTCCCGCTTCCCATCCACTGCGCATCAACAGCCCGGTATTACAACCGCATGTACTTGGCATTTTTCACGAAGGGCTGATCGGGACTTACCCAGTATTAGACGGGATTTCCGCCGACACAAAAATTGTTTTAAATACACCTTTATCCTGTGATGAAGCGGCAGAAAAATACAATATTCCAACTGGAACGCTGTATTGTCTGGACGCACTCTCCATCGCCATGGAATCCAGATCCCGCATTAACATGGTTATGCTCGGTGCGATTGCCAGAGCGTGTCCTTTTATCCCGATGGATTCCATTGAAACACTCTGCAAAAATACTATTGGGAAAAAATATCCGGCACTGATCGGGGCAAATCTGCAGGGTTTAAAAATGGGGTATGAAAAAACAGCTGAAAAAAAGATTCCTGACAGAACTGCTTCCCCTTCTCTCGCAAAAGAAACTTATATCTGGGGCTACAAAAACGCCCCGATAGGCGGGATCAATACACGCCCCGGCAGCACGGTATCAAATGACCTCTCCCCCTCCCGCGAAGGTTATATTCCCCTCTTTTTGCAGGATCGGTGCATCAACTGCGGACTCTGTGATTCTGCCTGTCCGGATATGGTATTTCAGTTTGCACCAGGAACTTATAAGGGGAAAGAGGCAATGGTCAACCAGGGACTTGATTACAGACACTGCAAAGGCTGTCTCCGCTGCGTGGATGTCTGTCCGACTCACGCTCTGGTAAAAGCAGAAGAAAAAGATTACCCGGACAAGCCGCATTCCATGCCGGATCAGGATCTGCTGCCAGACTCTGTCCGGTACCAGAAGACCGGCGCAAATTCCTGGATCACCAGTGATTCTTATCTTGATGAAAAACGTATTGACGGAGGTATCGTATAATGTCAGATCAGCAGCAATCATCAACACAGGCTTTTCCATCATCGGATCAGCAGCAATCATCAACACAGGCTTTCGTAAAGAAAACCGCTGCCCAGCGCAAACTTTACGAAAGTGGAAATGAGCTTGCCGCCTACGCAGCAAAGCAGATCAATTATCATATCATGGGATATTATCCGATCACCCCCTCCACACAGATTGCGGAAAATCTCGATCTTTCGGGTGCAAGAGGCGAGCACAACATCCGGCTGATCGCCGCCGAGGGAGAACACAGTGCCGCCGGTATCTGTTACGGTGCTTCGGCGGGCGGCGGACGCGTATTTAATGCCACCAGCGCCAACGGTCTGCTCTATGCCTTAGAGCAATTTCCGGTTCAGTCCGGCACACGCATGCCGATGGTCATGAATGTCGCCTGCCGTACCGTCTCCGGCCCTCTGTGCATCAAAGGTGATCACAGCGATATCATGTATCTTTTAAATACCGGCTGGATCATTCTGTTTGCGGATGACCCGCAGATGGTCTACGACTTCAATCTGATTGCCTTAAAACTTGCCGAAAAAGTGAATCTCCCGGTTGTCGTTGCCTTTGACGGTTTCTTTACCAGCCATCAGAAACAAAAATGCATGGTCTTTTCTGAAGATGAAACCGTACAGCACTTTATCGGGAAAAAACTCTCCTGTGACAATCCCGAAATCTCCGCTTTTGCCGGAAATGACTCCACCGGGGAGAATCGTTTTTACAGTGTACTCGACCTGAATCACCCGGTCTCTGTCGGCTCCTATATGAATGAACCGGATATCATCAACAACAAATATCAGCTTTTTCTCGCCATGGAAGAAACACGAAAAAAACTTCCCATACTGTTTGATGAATTCGCCTCCCTCTCCGGAAGAATGCACACTTTTTGCCGCGGATATATGTGTGAAGATGCAGATATTATCCTTTTTCTGCTCGGTTCCTCTTTTCACACAGCCACAGTTGCAGCAGATACGCTGCGCAAAGAGGGCATCCGCGCTGGCGTCGTCACATTAAATGTGCTTCGTCCATTTCCATCTGACGAATTACGCCATCTCTGTATGCATGCAAAGACGATCGTTGCTGCAGACCGTCAGGACAGCTACGGCGCCGGCGGCGGAAATATGTCCTTAGAACTGCGCGCCGCCCTGCAGGATATCACGGATTCCACACACCCGATCCGGGTACTGACCCGCATTTACGGACTTGGCGGGAAGGATTTTTTTGTGGAGGATGCTGTTGCGCTGTTTCGTGAGGGACTTTCGCCTGATGCCAGGGCTTTTGATTACTATGGAATCACACCGGGTACGACAGAAAATTGCCCACAGCCACAGTATTATGCACCCCTCACCAAAGATCGCCAGTCGCCCGGTGTCACAACCTGCACTTTCGATCCTGCAACCGGAAAAATGCTTGTAAAAGGTGGATTGATCAAAGACGCCACCGCCATGCCCAAGCGGATCGCCCCGGGAATCGGAACCTGTCCCGGCTGCGGTATACCGGTCAACTTAAATCTCCTGTTAAAAGGGATCGAAGGAAATGTGGTCTTTCTGTTCCAGACCGGCTGCGGCATGGTGACAACCACTGCCTACCCAAAAACGGCATTCCGCATCCCATATATCCACAACCTGTTTCAAAATGGAGCTGCTACTTTAAGCGGTCTGGTGGAAGTATTTGAGGAACGGCAAAAACGCGGGGAATATCCCAAAGGCGAGATCACATTTATCATGGCAAGTGGTGACGGCGGCATGGATATCGGCATGGGTTCTGCACTCGGAACGGCACTGCGCGGACATCATCTGCTCTTATTTGAATATGACAACGGCGGATATATGAACACCGGTTACCAGCTTTCCTACTCTACCCCGATGGGTGCGAAAAGCTCCACCTCCCACCTCGGAAAAACACAGTACGGAAAGACCTTTTTCCACAAAGACATGCCCCAGATCATGGCCGCGACCCACCTCCCCTATGTGGCAACCGTCGCCGAGTCGAACCCACATGATTTTATCAAAAAGGCTGCAAAAGCAGCTGCCTATGCAAGGGAATTCGGCACCGCCTATGTAAAAGCGCTCTCCGCCTGCCCGCTCAACTGGAATGACCGTCCGGACACAGAACGAAAAGTCATTGCTGCCGCCGTAGACTGCTGTTATTTTCCGCTCTATGAAATCGAACGCGGCATCACATCACTGAGCTATGATCCAAAAAAATCGCATAAAAAAATCCCCGTCACGGAATGGTTTTCCATGATGGGGCGCACGAAACATCTTGCCACCGAAGAATATAAATCGGTTGCAGACCAGATTCAGGCAGAAGTCGACAGACGCTATGAACGTCTGGCAGCATGTGCCGAACATCCGCTATTGTAATTTTTACGTCAATGATTTGACCACCGACACAATTCCTGCGATTACAAGCAGTATCAGTGCAATATAAACCAGTCCTGAAACAAATAACCCGATCAAAAACAACGGGAAGATAATGATCGTAAGTAAAACTTTTAAGATCCCCCAGGATGCCTTGAAAGCAAGCAGGATCAATTTTCCAAATACGGCAAACATTAAAATAATAAACAATGCTGTTAACATAGTCTTTTCTCCTTATCATGCAGATTTTTCATACAGTGATTAATTCTATGTTAACAGTTGTCTGTCTAATGTCAAGTACCTGCTTTAACCTCTGCGAAACCATGCTTTCATCACATCAAAAATCTGAACCAGTTCCTCTTCCTCTATAATGTAAGGAACCATGGAATACATGTACTTTAAGAACGGACGGCAAAAGACTCCTCTCTCATATGCAAACTGCTGGAATCCCTCAAGGGCTGCTCCATCATGCACTTCCACACAGGTACAGCCGCCCATAATACGCACTTCTTTGATCCTCGGATCCGTAAAGCCGTCCATCTCACGGTGTGAGATTTCTTCGATGCGTTTGATCTTCCCCATATAATCTTCCCGCTCGAAAATTTCGATTCCTTTGAGTGCCACGGCACAGGCAAGTGCATTTCCCATAAAGGTCGGTCCGTGCATCAGTGCATGACGGTCATTATCGCTGTAAAATGCATCAAATACCTTGTGGTTTGCCACTGTCACCGCATGACCGATATAACCTCCGGTCAGTGCCTTTCCGAGCACTAAGATATCCGGCAGTACCAGATCTGCCACAAAACGGCTGCCGGTTCTTCCAAATCCTGTTGCAACCTCATCAAAGATCAAAAGTACATCATACGCATCACACAATTCGCGTGCGCGTTTCAGGAAAGAAATATCATACATCCGCATTCCGCCTGCGCCCTGCAGCAGCGGTTCCACGATAAAACAGTTCAATTCGTCATGATATTTCTCAAATGCCTCCTCCAGTGCCGCGATTTCGGTCGGTATATGAACCACACCCGTTTTTTCTTCAAATGCGAAATGATAATCCTCATCATCCCCCACTTCCATCGCCTTAAACGTATCCCCGTGGTAAGCATGCTCTAATGCAAGCACAAGCGGACGTTTTCTGCCCTGATTTGTATTGTACTGTAATGCCATCTTTAAGGAGACTTCCACCGCAACACTTCCGGAATCCGAGAAAAAGCAGTAATCCAAATCTCCCGGCAAATACTCCTGCAACTTATCCGAAAGCTTCTGCACCGGCTCATGTGTCAGTCCGCCAAGCATGACATGGCAGAAATGATCTGCCTGTTCTTTGATGGCAGCCGTCAGTTCCGGGTGTTTATAGCCATGGATCATACACCACCAGGACGATACCGAATCGATCAGTTTCTGATCTTTCGTATAAAGATAAACACCCTCGGCATCTAAAATTTTATAAGGTTCCCGCATTGTTTTCATCTGTTCGTAAGGATACCAGATCATATTTTTACTCCTCTTTTATTCTGTTCTCAACTACTTAACAATCTGCTGCCAGATAGCTGCAAAATTTCATACATATCAACTTTACTCATATAATCCCGCAAGTGCTTCCACATCCATCTTAAGCTCCGTGTCCCCGTCCTGTACCTTCGCAAGTGTCAGCAGTCCGGTCATATATTCGCACATAAAGATGTTATCGTCCTCCATCACATCCCCCGGATGATAATGGTTGAATATGATTCCCTTTAACGGCAAATGATGTGCCTTCATATACTCTGCCGTCAGCACAACACTGTTGATCGTGCCAAGCCCGGCATCTGCGATCAGGATACTGGAAAGTCCAAGCTCCGACACCACATCTTCAAGCTGGATCTTTGCCTCATCAAAACAGATCGGGCACAAAATACCGCCGCTGCCCTCCACGGTCACATAATCATATTTATCACATACTGCCCGGTAGCCATCTCTGACCACAGCCATCTCCACCGGATGTCCCTCGATCCGTGAAGCAAGATGCGGTGAATATGCATGTTCATATACATAAGGACACATTTCCTCAAGCGGCTGTGTAATCCCCGATATTTTCTGCACAAACAGGGCATCTCCGGGGATCAGTGAGCCGTCCGCCCTGCGGTCATTTCCACTCATTGCCGCTTTATAATATGCCGCTGACTTTCCCTCTTCTGCCAGCTTTTTTACGATCAGCCCGGTCACATAAGTTTTTCCGATATCCGTCCCGGTACCCGTGATAAATAAAGCTTTGCTCATATCCATCCTCTTTTCTGTAATCTTTCCTTCCACATAACAAGGACATTTCTTTTCCATATGACGATTCTTACTATGCCTCTGACTTTTCTTCTTTCCAGTACTCCGGTGTCACATCACGGCCTAAATCTTCTAACAGCCGTCTGTCGCTGCGGATCGTTGCGCATGCCACCGTCGTCAGCATATTTCCGGTAATGGATGCGGATGCTCCTGCCTGGAATGCACTCTCCCCATCGTTTGTCAAAAGTGCCCTTCCCGCAGCAAGACGGATATTGGCATCCGGGTTGATATAACGGAAAAATGCGATCGTGCGCAAAATATCAGCCTCTGACAGTCTTGGCAGATGTTCTAACGGTGTTCCCGGTATCGGCATCAGCGCATTGATCGGAATCGAGTCGATTCCAAGCTCTGCAAGACTGACCGCCATATCCAGTCTGTCCTCCCACGTTTCTCCCATGCCGATGATTCCGCCGGAGCAGGCGCACATTCCCTCTGCCTTTACTTTTTTCAATGTTTCGATCTTCATGTCATAGGTATGTGTTGTGCAGATATTTGGGAAATTACGTCTGGATGTCTCTATGTTGTGATGATAGCTGGTAACCCCCGCCTCGTGCAGTCTGTGCAGCTGTTCTGCAGAAAGAAATCCCATGGAGGCACACAGATCGATCTTACACTCTTTTTTCATCGTCTCATATGCATGGATCGCCTTGTCAAATTCCTCTCCCGTCAGTGCTCTTCCCGCTGTAACGATAGAAAAACGATCAACGCCTTCCCGCTCATTCATTTTGCATGCTGCCAGAATCTCTTCCTCCGGAAGGAAATCATACTCCTCACAGTTTGTATGATGGTGCGCCGACTGTGCACAGTATTTGCAGTCCTCCGGGCATCTTCCGCTGCGCCCGTTGATAATTGAACACAGATCTACTTTATCCCCGATCCGTGCTTCCCTGATCTTATCTGCTCCTTCACAGAGCTCCTCAAGATCACAGGTCAGGAAAAATGAAAGGTCATCTTCCCTTGTGATTCTTCTTCCGTTAATAATTTCTTCCGCTAATGTAAGTGCATTCATTTCTTTTTCTCCCGCTTATCTTTCGGATACTGCGCATAATCCCAACGCAGATCCATGTATTTGTATCTCATGAACCATATCTGCTGCAACATCTTTAAGATCTTACCCGCACTGCCTCATAAGCAAGCACCGGTCTGACACGCTTTGCCACCACTGCCCCAAGAATACTTAAGGCAATGTCCCCCGGCACCGCTAAAACAAAGCAGTACAAAAACAGTGGTCCTGCCGCAATCGGCGTATTAATCACAAAATTACAGATGATATAGTAATAAATCATACCGACTGCATAGACACAAAACAGTCCTGCCAGATTTGCCAGAAGGTACCGTGCAATGGTCTTTTTTTCCATATGTTCCGCAATCCATCCAGTCACAAATGTACCCACTGCAAATCCGATGATATATCCAAAACTAGGTTTAAACACATACCACAGTCCGCCGCCCTCCGAAAAAATTGGAAGACCAGCCAGCCCAAGCAGCATGTACGAAAGTACAGACACCGTTCCCAGTCTTGAACCAAGCAGCAGACCTGCCAGCATCGTAAACAGGTACTGCAGGGTAAATGGCACGACCGGTATCGGAATTTTGATAAATGCCCCGACTGCAATCAGTGCAGTAAATAATCCACAGTAAATTACGCCCTTCGTTTTCATTTTTTGTTAACCTCCGCTAATCTTATAGTTAACAATATTACTCAAAAAAGAGTGTAATGTCAACTTTTTATTTCCATCAAGTTAACATTACACACTTTTCAACAATCAAATCACTCTGTTGTTTCCAACATGAGAATGCACATTCTTCCGTTATAAATGAAAATCATCTATATCTCCATCATCCTTTACCTGTCATATCCGGCATCTGCTGCACACTTTCGGATCACTTTCGGAATATTCGCCTGATTATAGGAAAGCACCTCTATCTTCACTCCCATTGCATATTCCTCTTCCCCTTCAAGTTTCTGCTCGCCGCCTTTTATCACAACTTTAGGCCGTTTCACATCAAAACTGTATTCCATTCCTGTCAGAACCCCGGATTTATTAATGGTATATGCGATCCGCTCATTCTGATAGCCTGTTTTCTGATACTGTTCGTAATAGACGGACATCTTATCCATCTGCTCCGTATCGTCTTCCACCTCCATACCAGCCGGTTCTATAAGATCAAGCGCCTGATCTCTTTTTTCTTTCAACTGCTGCCCTGATAATGAAAAAATGATCTGCGTCGTCCCGTCATCTAAATCTAAACATTCCGCAGAAACAACGTCCTCCTCACGGTAGCCAGGATTCGTAAGTGCCTGATAATTTGGAATGTCCGTCGTCGTACTGTAGCCATTCCATTGGCTCCAGACTCCTGCCTGGTAAGAATTGACCGTAACCCCATCACAAAATTCCTTTAAAAACGTCATGGCACCATCGGCATCCGTATTCTTATACTCCGCTGCCCAGGTTTCATCTAACAGGTCAGCCCAGATCTCCTGCGTCTGCTGCACAATGTCCTGACTCCCGGAATAACTGTTCGTTACCAGATAATGCACATTATTCACTCTGCGCAGTCCCCGCATGCCGTCTAAGACTTTTCCTGTCTCCTCGCTTGCGACTCCGCCTGCAAACATGCTCTCCAAAAATAACATCCCGGAAAAAATAGTGACTGCAACTGCCCGAACTGATTTTTTATCCATAGGGCTCCTCCGATCTCTCATCACGATCCCATTCGTGGTTTTTCCTGCACCATTTCATGGTATCATCATTTTCCATCAAATACAATCGTTTATCAGTCCAAGGCGCTCAAACGCATGCAGAATTCCATCCTCATCAATATGGTCTGTCACCATGTCTGCCAGCCGCTTTACCTCATCCCGCGCATTTCCCATCGCTACGCTGATCCCGGCGTACTCCATCATCTGAAGATCGTTCGGTCCGTCACCGATCGCAATACAGTTTTCCCGTGAAATGCCGACATGGTTCAGATACCGCTCCATGCCTGTCGCCTTGTTAATGCCATTGATCCCGATCTCGCCCGCAAAATCGCCCATTCCATCCAGACTGATCGCCACCGCATCAAAATATGGTTCCATGTCCGCATGTACCTTTGCGACAGGAAACGGTGCATCGTAATAAATGATCTTCTCATTTTTTTCGTTTTTCCATGGCTCCTCGGTCAGGTGCATCCGTCCGATCAGGCGGTCTAAGCGCTCTTTACTCATTCCGGCATCCCGGTAAACCTTTAACATGCCGTCGCAGCTTCTCTGGTTCAACACCACACCGTCATTCGCCTGGTAACAGAATAAAAATCCATTGCCCTCTAAATAATCAAAACTGCTTTTTCTGTGTTCCTCATCAATATATGCATGATAAAACTCTTTTCCCTCGTCCTCCACAAAGGCTCCGGCTCCGCCGACGATCCCGGAAAATCCAAGTTCTAACAGTGCGTCATAGATCTGAAAACGGCTGCGTCCGCTGCATACCACCATCCGGTGGCCGTTTGCCTGCGCCGTACGGACTGCGTACTGTGCGGACTCCGGGATCTCGCCTTTTTCGTTGACCATTGTTCCGTCTACATCAAGAAATACTACCTTTTTATCCATTCTACCACTCTGCCAGTCTATAGATTATTACGGTTTGCACTTTAAATTTCCTTTTCGCTGGCTGATCCTTCCTAATCATATCCGATTTTCGATTATTTTATATTATCATGCATTTTACAGGCTTTCAATCATTACACGAAAAGGCACCCGAAAAACCGCTCCTACAATCCGATTTCCGGGTGCACTTTCCTTTTTACCACTGTTCCCTTTTTACTGCCGGATATCCACCAGCCCCTGCGCTAAATCCTGCTCCGTAAATGTATAACTGCTGCCGGAAGTACCGGTATTCAGATAAAGATACGGCAGTGCATCTTCATCCACAACAAACCCCACATGCAATATCTTTGTCTCCCCGGCTTTGATGCTGTCAAAATAATTGTTTCCCCGCTCTCCGCCGGTCACATCGTAATATGCCATTTCTTCGCCATGCTCTAAACTGCTACTGTCCGCCTGAACTGTATCCCATACATCCCCCTCTTTTGGCTGTTCCCCGCCGCAGATCTCGTAAACTCCGTCTTTTTCTCTTATCTTCATGACCGAACTAAAGAATAAAACATCCGTCAATTCTGTTTCCCCGGCATTGGTATACTCTAATGTAACGTATACCAGTTTCCGTGGTACCTCCCTGCTGCTTATGACCTCATCGAGCGTATTGATGCCGTCTCCGGCTTTGATGTAAGAAATCGTATCCGGAAGAAGTTTTCCATTTTCATCCACGTCCAGCATATCACGATCCATAAAAACCGGATCAAGGATTGCGACATCATCCGTCACTTTCACATCTGTCACTTTGATCCGCAGATTCTGTGATTCTCCATCAGCTTCTCCCGTCACAGCAAATTCCTCGCCGATCTTATGCAGATTTTTCATCTCCTCCGCAGTGGCTGTCGTCTTTAACGCCTCATCCTCACCGCTATTCTCCGCCATAGCATCCTCATAATCGCTCCAGTTATATGGACTTATCACCGTGCCATCCGCAAGTTCCTCCGACGGTGCTAAAATAATGCCCTCTGCAACCTTGCAGGCCTCCTCTTTTGTCACATCATGACCGACATACATCTGCATGACATAATGATATTCCGGATAAGTTACATAGATCATCTGGTCAAATGCAGAGTCATCACCCACAATATTCTGCATTTTTTCATAGACACCATCGTGGTTTCCAACCTGTATATTTTCACTTTCCGTCACATAATGATCCTGCATCCAAAATGCCTCATCACCGGTATCCATCTGATAAAATACAATCGAGATACCTCCCTGCCCCGGTGTCTGTTCATAGCTGTATTTTCCTTCTTCCGTCTCTGTCATTCCATCCGGCAGATAAGATAATTTCATTGCAAGCTGCGGTGCCGGATCTATTTTTTCTGTATTTTCTGTCGCATCCGTTTTTTCAATTTTAGTCGTCATACCGTAATTACCCTGCGGACTGCTGCTCATGCGATATAATTTTGTACCCGCAAAAATCGTCGTTCCAAGTACAAACGTTGCCGCCAGTGACGCCACTACCGCTTTTTTCAGGGAAAAATAACCTCTCTGCGGTGTCACTTTTACCTGTTTTTCCACTTCTTTTTCTATCATGTCCCGCATGCTCTGTGGCATTTTCGGAAATTCCTGTTCCATATTTTCAATATTCATACTCAACTCTCCATTCCGTAACTGTTTTCCTGTTCCAATTCGTTTTTCAGTTTCGCCCTCGCACGCGACAGACGGTTCTTTACGGCGCTCTCTGTCACACCTAAGATCCCCGCTATCTCCCGCACACTGTACCCCTCCATGTAATACAGTGTGACAGAAAGCCTCGCATCCTCTGACAGACGGCTGATCGCCTCATATAATTCCGAATAATCTTTTGTCTCTGCCGCACGCTCCTCCATCTGATAATCCTCAAGCGACACCACTTTCTTCTCTTTCCTCATCACGGTATAACATTCATTGATGAGAATCCTTGTCAGCCATGTCTTCGCATAGACATCCGATTTTAATGTATGCAGTTTGGAAAATGCTTTCACGATCGTTTCCTGGATCGCATCTGCGCAGTCCGCATCACAGTACAGAAGCGTTTTTGCCACATGATACATCATATCCTCGGATGCGATGATCAGCTCTCCCAATTCTTCTTTTTTCATAACTTTCCTTTCCGCCGGCTTAAATATCCTGTATATTCTGTTGTTTCTTCTGAGCTCATAGAAGGCATGTCATTGTATATCCCATGTCGTTTTTTACCTCTGAGTATACAATTTTTTCATGCTCTTTGCATGATTCCGTGGCAACATTCTGACCACTGAACCTTTACATAGATTAGACGCATGAAAAAGATAAAAGGTCGCAGTCTTTAAAAAAATATTTTCTTGACAAATCCGACGCACCGCGTCTATAATGGCGTTAATTGAAGCAGAACAACAGCTTTGACGGGAAGAAGTAAAAATAAGCGGAACGGACAGAAAGCAACCGGTCGATGAGAGGTGCACGGAAAACTTATTTCGAATACATCCCCGAGCTTCACACCAAATTCGTATTTCTAAGGATGCGATAGTAGGCTGTGACGTAGCGGCGCACGTTACAAGCGCCTGAGTGTTGTCGGACACTCGATGAGGCAGACAATGTGAATTGCCTGCGAACAAAGGTGGTATCACGAGTTTTATCCTCGTCCTTTTTGGGACGGGGATTTTTTAATGCAATTTTATTTTCAGGAGGATTTATAATTATGACATTATACGATGAATTAGTTGCCAGAGGCCTGATCGCCCAGGTAACTGACGAAGCAGAGATCAAAGATCTGATCAACAACGGAAAAGCTACTTTTTACATTGGTTTTGACCCGACCGCAGACAGCCTTCATGTAGGACACTTCATGGCATTATGCTTAATGAAACGTCTCCAGATGGCAGGCAACAAACCAATCGCCTTAATCGGCGGCGGAACTGCCATGATCGGGGATCCATCCGGCCGTACCGACATGCGCCAGATGATGACACCGGAGACGATCCAGCACAACTGTGACTGCTTCAAGAAACAGATGAGCCGTTTCATCGATTTTTCCGATGGAAAAGCACTTATGGTAAACAACGCAGACTGGCTGATGGACTTAAATTACATTGACGTACTGCGTGAAGTCGGCGCTCATTTCTCCGTTAACCGTATGCTGACCGCAGAATGCTACAAACAGCGTATGGAAAAAGGGTTAAGTTTCTTAGAGTTTAACTACATGATCATGCAGAGTTACGACTTCTACACCTTATACCAGAAATACGGCTGTAACATGGAGTTCGGCGGTGATGACCAGTGGAGCAACATGTTAGGCGGTACCGAGCTGATCCGTAGAAAACTCGGAAAAGACGCTTACGCGATGACCATCAACCTTCTTTTAAATTCCGAAGGCAAAAAAATGGGTAAAACACAGTCCGGTGCTGTATGGCTTGATCCGAACAAGACTTCCCCATTCGACTTCTTCCAGTACTGGAGAAACGTCTCTGATGCGGACGTATTAAAATGCATCCGTATGCTGACTTTCCTTCCATTAGAGGAGATCGACGCAATGGAAAGCTGGGAAGGCGCACAGTTAAACCAGGCAAAAGAGATTCTTGCTTTCGAGCTGACCAAACTGGTTCACGGCGAGGAAGAAGCAAACAAAGCAAAAGAAGCATCCCACGCTTTATTCGCGGGCGGTGGCGACTCTGCCCACATGCCGACCTTAGAGCTGACTGCTGCTGACTTTGCAGACGGCGATTTAGATATCCTTGCTCTCTTAGTAAAAGCTGAGCTTGCTCCATCCCGCTCCGACGCAAGACGTGCCGTACAGCAGGGCGGTGTCTCCGTTGCTGACGAAAAAGTAACAGACATCCAGACCACTTACGGAGCTGACGCTTTCGGTGCTGACGGACTTGTCGTAAAACGTGGTAAAAAGAAATTTGTAAAGATTGTTTTAAAATAATTTTTTACTCATCCCGGAGTGCGATCAGCCACCTCTTTGCCAACGGCAGCCAGCTCCCGCACTCCTTCTGGATCCCCGTACCATCCCGCATGGCAGTAAGTCTGCTGCAGGTGCTGAGGCCGTGTTTTCCTACCGGATACATATGGAACTCAACCGGGATCTCATGTTTTTTCATTGCACCGATCAAAAGCAGCGAGTTCTGCACCGGAACCGACTGGTCTGTATAGGTATGCCAGATAAATGCCGGCGGTGTGTGCTCTGTGACCTGTTTTTCCAGTGAAAGCAATTCTAACAGTTCCTCCGTCTCATTTCCGCCAAGAAGCTGTTTAAAAGATCCCCGGTGTGCATATTCTCCGGAAGTAATAACCGGGTAATTTAAAAGCATTGCTGCAGGTTTTAATATATCGTTTGTTACATCCGCCATCTCTGCCAGCCACTTTGTATGCCAGAACATCGCAAGGCATGCTGCAAGGTGTCCGCCTGCAGAAGATCCCTGCACCACGATCTTATCTGTGTCCACATACCACTCCTTCGCATGTTCATGAATCAGCTTCATGGACGCCGCTGCCTCTAATAGGGCCGTCGGATAAACTGCCGGTGCCACCGAATAGCGCAGCACTGCCACATGATAGCCAATACTCAGAAAATGCATGGCGAGCGGCTCTGCTTCCCGGTCAGACGTGTGCTCGTAACCGCCTCCCGGACAGATGAGCATCATCGGACGTTTCTCAATCGCAATCGAATCAGAATCATCGAGTATATAGGTACAAAGTCTTGCATCCGCAAGAGATCCTTTTTCGTGTAAATAAAAAACTTCAGTCAGCATTTTTTTCTCCATCTGTATCCACTACATTTCCAACTTGCACATATCTTTATCAACAACCAGATATTTGCTCATCGTTCATTTGATATGTATAAAACAAAAACCTCGAAAATAAATATTTTCGAGGTTTTTAAAGGCACGGACCGGATTCGAACCGGTGATGACGGTGTTGCAGACCGGAGCCTTACCGCTTGGCTACCGCGCCATATTCATCTGCCTGTCGCAGAAGTTCTGTAACGATTTTATCAAAACAGTTCCTCTGCGTCAAGACAGATTTTAAATTTTTTCATCTTCCTACTTAAAACTTATGCTTTTTTTCACACAATATTCCTGTATTCTGTCATAAGACGTGATTGTTTCTGTACTGACAATATAAAACATATCTCCAACATAGATTCCCCGGTACGCAGAAGTGTCTGCACCTTTTGATGCATCCTGCTTTCCGGCCTGATCGGTCAGATTCTGCGACAGCAATGTTTCAAATTTTTCTCCATTCCATGAAAGTAAAAGATATGCGGCACTCTCCTCATCCCCATAGGACTGCAGTGCAAATCCAAGCAGATTTTCCTCCGCATCTGCAAGCACACATTTATAATTATAGAGTGCCTCACTGTAATTATAATCTTTTAATACGAGACTGTTCATCTCTTTTAAACTGGAAGAATCTGAAATGTCAAACATTGTAATCTTGATACCTGTATGTTCCCCTGTTTTTTCATCCGTCTCATATCCGATCCCGACCAGTTTATCTTCTCCCCAGAAATGCAGATACTCTGAAAATCCACTGATCTTTAATTCACCGAGTACCTTGGGATTTTTGTCATCCGACAAATCCACTGCAAAGAGCGGATCTGTATTGCGATAAGTAACAAAATAAGCCATATTCCCCAGATAACGCGCCGCATAGATTTCTTCTCCCTGCGCAAGACCTTCAATTTTTCCGGTAAGATTCAGATTTTCATCAAACAGATACAGATTATTTTCTGCTTCTCCACTCACCGCATTCTGACCGGACGTTAACACTCTTAATTTTCCCTCGCATTCATTGACCGCAAATGTATCTGTAACTCTTCCATTCGCAGAAACTGCTCCAACGGCGTTCATTTTTCCATCAGAAAGATCAAACTTTGCGATCTGTGTTACTACATCATCCCAATATCCTTTTCTCTGGTACAGATAAAAGGCACTTTCACTCACATAAATATCCACATACTGGCTCAAAATCATGGTGTTATCCACAATCTGATCCGGTTTTTTCACATCCACAGAGGATACCAGCAGACTGTTACTCCCACCATCTCCGATATAAATATCTTCTGCCGCCACTGCCGTATCATTTACCAATGGGATCCATCCCCCTGCATTCTCATCCGTGACTGCTTCTTCTTTTGTCTGTTCCGGCAGGCTTACCCTTTTGTTCGTAAAAAGATAAATCATGTCCCCTGTTTTTCTTGATGTCTGATACATTCCATCCTGCGTCACACACCCGGTTTTTACAGGCTTTTCCGGATCACTGATATCATAGGTAAGAACTTGTGTCTGTGTTCCCTCACTAAAATAATAAAAGCAGTCTTCCGTATAATTTTCTGTATCATCTGCCTGCATTTCCAGTCCGGAATCTTCACTTTCCACGATCACGCTTAAAATATCACCATCCACATACATCTCAAGCACACGGTCGGATGAAGTTTCAGAAATCTGTATTTTTCCGATCTGTTTTAATGCTTTTTTCCGGATATCCGTAATCAATATTTCATTGTGGCTTACCGTGTAAATATAAGAACCATCTGTTTTGACAAAATCGCTCTCATCCACGCCTTCTTTCTGCAGATTTGTCCCGGAATACCGCTGTTTTTCCGTATCTGATGATATATCTGCCGCTGTCTGTCCCTCCTGTGCTCCTGCGCCCTTTATCATCTGTGTACCACCGATTTCTTCCACTCCGTCTACAGCCGCATCCACGGTATCTGATGTGTCATCCATAATATATGTCGCTGCATCACCAGAGTTAGAACTATCTCCCTCCGCAACCGCTATTCCATCTGCTTCCTTTTCCTGACCACTGCCAGAGCAAATTGCATCATAGACCTCTCCATAATTTTTTGCGACTGTATACAAAGATCCTGCATCTTTTTTTTGTGCATTTTTCTCTACGCCTGCAGTCGCTCCATCTTTTAATTCGCTACTGCCTTCTGATCCTTCATCTGACTTTTGCCCGGATGCCGCTTTTTCTATACCCACCGGCGCCGTCATAAGCCCTGTGCCGCCCCCGGTAACCGCATGGATTCCTCCTGCTGCGCCAATGACAAGCACAAGTGCCGCCGCTGCTACAGCCCCGTAATAAGTGATCCCGCTTCTCCGTTTTACCTTGTTTTTCTGGTTCTCCTTTAATTTTCTTTTGATCTGCTCCGGTTCAATACTCTCTGGAATTTTTTCCTGTGCGGCAGATTTTTCTATTTTATCTAAAATTTCTTTTTCTGACATAGGCACCTCCATTCTGTAATGAAAAATCCCTTTTTCACTACCTCATTAACTACTGATAGCAATTTATTGTAACCACTCACCCATTTTTTTTAATGCCCGGCTTTCCTTCGAGCGCACGGTATTTTCATTCATATGTAATATTGCAGCGATCTCACGGCTTGTATAGCCTGCGAACTGGTGCATACTGATGATCAGCCGCTCCTCATCCGCCAGTTCAAAAAACAGCTTCCTCACCTGGATACATTCTGTCATCTCCGATCCGGTATCAAGCGCGAGTTCCTCTATATCTTCCATCCCGGTCTCATTTTTACCCGCGTATTCACGCAGTTTATCCTTGCATTTATTGGATAAAATCCGAAATATCCAGCTCTTAAATGCCTCTTCACTGCGCAGTTTCCGGATCGATGCAAACGCATCCGTAACAGCATCGCTTACCGCATCTTCCGCATCGCTCGTATTTCGGAGTGTGTACAATGCAAATCGATACATATCCTTATATATTCCGGCATATAATTCGGCAAATGCATCCACATCTCCGCGTTTTGCCCGCCGCACAAGCTTCATATCATTTTTCATAAAATCCTCATTTCTGAGCAACTTGTTGTGAAGATACGATGAGAATCTCAAATTTTCATCTGCAATCAAAGCTATTTGTTTTTGCTCAGAAACAAATAGCCGTGCGAAAAATAAGCTATCAAGCTTATTTTTCGCACTACTTTCTCCATGGGATCCTGGTTTCATGACAGTTATTTGGGATATCCATTTTTTCTGTCATATATATAGTCTACGGAAGTGCCCATTTTGTTGCAATAAAAATAAAAAATAAAGAGTCGCTTGCGACTCTTTCGCACTCGAGCGGTACTGTTTACAGCTAACTTCTTCTCCGCGAGATGTGCATCCCGCCCGGAGGGCTTTTCATTCATAGGACGTAATTTCCTATGAATGAAAAATATCGCCAGTTACATATATAATAGAATTTGTGCTCCATGAGCATTCTATTATCATAAATAAAATGTAACTGACGATAAAAACATTTACTTATAGTATTTATTATTCTGTTTTAAATACAGAAATCTCCGATTTCAGATCATTCATATTATCACCCAGTGACTGAGCCGTCTGATTCATGGTATCTACATTCTCCTGCAGTTTTGCAGCAACACTCTGAACCAGTTTTGTTCCCTCTGCTGTTTCTGCAATAATATCCGAAATATTCTTTACTGCTGCCAGAGTATCTTCACGCTCTTTATCTGCCTGCTCTGTACTGGATACGATTTCTTTTAACGCATCAAACAGTTTCTGCATGCATTGGTTCATATCATCAAACACTCCAACTACTTCCTGCACTGCCTCTGTCTGAAGTGCAACCATATCCCGTGCCTGTTTTGCATTTTCTACACTGTTTACAGTCTGATCTGTGATATGAGTTACATTGTTCTGAATTTCTCCGGCTGCCTCTGCAGAATGATCTGCAAGTTTCCTGATTTCCTCTGCAACCACTGCAAATCCTCTTCCTGCTTCTCCTGCTCTTGCAGCTTCGATGGAAGCATTTAAGGAAAGCAGATTTGTCTGTTCTGAAATATCTGTAATTGTCTCTACAAACTCGTTGATAATCTCAGATTCTTTTTTGAGTTCCTCAATACTGGTCTCAACTTTGATTGTTACATCTGTTGTCTTTGTTGCTCGTTCGCCCAGAGTCTGAACCATCTGCATACCATGATTGATCATATTTTCAGCTTCAGAAACCAATCCTTCAACCTGACCTGCAATACTGCTGACATTCTGGATCTCTTCGGAAAGCGTATCTGTTTTTCTTACACATTCCTCTGCATGTTCGGACTGTTTTGTAATGCCATCATTGATCTCATCAATTGCCTGAATGATATTCACGGAATAATCTTTCATAACATTCGATGCCTGACGTACTTCCTGTGCCGATGACTCTAATGTATCGGTTGCTCCGCTTACCTTTTGGACAAGCTTTTTATTATTATTAATCATATGATTTGCAACCACTGCAAGGTTATTAAATTCATCATGACCTTTTACGCTGACTTTTGTTGTAAGATTTCCCTCTGCAACCTCTTCAAGTCTGCCGGAAATGCGTTTCATATTTTTCTGGATTCCGGTACTGATGATAATACCAATCAGCACTGCAACAACGCACGCAATCAGTACGACTGCAATCGTCACATTGCGGATATCATCTGCCTGTCCATTAACGATCTCCATTGGTACAAGTGCACATACAGCAGCATTTGTACGCTCCATCCTGCTGTAAAAGAACAGATAACTTTTTCCGTTTATGCTGACTTCTTTCGTGGTCTGCTGATCTTCAAGATTATTAAAGAAATCCTGTCCATAAAATACAGTTTCTCCATCTGCTCTTGTACTTTCCTGACCATCCGGAAGTTTTTCTGAAATAATCTCTCTTCCCGACTGTGTCACAAACCCAATAATACTGCCATCTCCCATATCGAGGCTGTCTAAGAACTGCTGGATTGCAGATGCCTTGACATCAATAACAATAAATCCTTTACCTGACTGTGGTGTAGTCTGATATGCCATAATATAATCTGACTGTTTTAAACCAAGTGTATCATCTAATGTATTATGGTAATCAACCCATTCCGGTATTTTTTTTCCATTATCAGAATATCCCAGCATTTCATTCTTATAATCTTTGTAGATACCCATCACTGTTCCGCCTGCCTTTGTGGATAACATCTGGACATCTTCTTCTGTCACAATATGTATATTACTGATAAAGTCATTTCCTGCCTGAGACGCACGAATACTTGATCCAACGCTGTTAATAACCGTTTTTCTCTGAACCGCATCTGTTTCATACAACCCTATCATGTATTTTCCCAGATCCGATTGGAATGCATACTTTAATGCTTCAGCTTCAATAAACGAGTTACTTACGTCTAGATATTGGTTTGCCATATTAATGGTCTGTTCATTGGAATCCCGGAATGTATCATACATACCTGCGGCTGCTTTTTTATAAGAAAATACCCCAACCAAAATTAAAAACAGAATCGGTACCAGAAAACATAAAAAAATCTTCGCACGTATACTGAACAATACACCTTTTTTATTCTCCATGCTTTGCACTTTTGTGCGTTTTAAAGCTTTTTTTGTCCTTTGCTTTTTTACACTTTTCACAGCTGTTTTCATCTTCTTATTGGCCATAATACTAACCCTTTCGAGCAGAATGTTCTGCCTCTTCCCCATGTAATATTTTTAAAATATATACTAGAATATCACAAAAAATAGATTTTAAAAAGTCAATTTTTGTAAATTTATACTTTTTATTGCCTTTTTTGTTTCTTTCTAATTACGAATACAACAAAAGACTTTAGGAAAAACCTAAAGCCTTCTATTTTCAGAGGCGACAATCGGAATCGAACCGATGATAAGGGTGTTGCAGACCCGTGCCTTACCGCTTGGCTATGTCGCCATATAATATTTTTAATGACTCCGACGGGAATCGAACCCGTGTTACCGCCGTGAAAGGGCGATGTCTTAA
>OOBI01000295.1_pt1 | contig 52138 bp, 74 predicted proteins | sample 1671081 | NCBI WGS metagenome assembly OOBI01 (sample SAMN06348120, study PRJEB24527) | human gut metagenome | biome: human gut; feature: ankylosing spondylitis patient; material: feces | host: Homo sapiens | place: China | collected 2015-10 | reverse complement strand
CATTTCTAGCTACTACAGATGTGCTAGTAGTTGTAATTATTTGTTTTTGTAATTTGTCCTTAAGCTTTCGTTTTTCATCCTCAAGTTTGGACTTGATAAAAATTTTTGCAAATTCTTTTAATATGTTCATGCTTATTCCTCTGTTGGTGCTAATTTATTAACTACTTTTTCTACAATCCAAAGACTACCATTTATGGCTACTGGTAAGAAAATAGTATCTCTAAATTTTACCCAGCCTTTTTCATCAACCGCACTATTTTTAAGCTCTGCAACAAAAGCTGTAGCTACTTCTTTAACTGCTGGCAATGCCGTATCTTTAATCCATTTTATAGCCATATCTTTTACTTCAATCGTAACAAAATCCTTAATATTTTCTAAAACTTCATTTTTAATTTCATCAATAGTCATTATTTATATTCTCCTTTATTATTGTTGTTGATAAAATACTGCTTTACCTCTAATCGTCTGTAAAATTTTATAAAGATTATATCCAGGACAAGCAGTTGCCATTAAATCTCTATGTCCTACTACATGTGTAGTATCAATTGGTAATCCATAATCTGTACAAATATTAGCAAGAAGCATAGCTAAACTTTCAATTTGTTTTGATGTTGGCTCTCCAATTTCAAAATTTCCACATACATGAATACCAATTGTATGAGAATTTTCACCATAGGCATGTGCTCCTATTGTCCAATGTGGTCGACCAATTTCTATTGTTCCATTTTTACGAATTACATAATGATAACCTATACAGGTCCAACCTTGAGCTTGATGACTAGCATTAATTTCTTTAGCAGATAAATCATCATCTGTTGGATTTCCTGTATGATGAATAACAATCATGTCCGTTTTATTTCTATTTTCTAATTCTGAATAATTATATTGAAGACCTAAATCTTTTAAGTAAACTCTTTCCATTAAAATACGCTCCTCTAATTTGAATAAGTTATTTTTTTGCCTTTATTTCTGTAAATTGTGCTAATGTTGCTTTTAGTTTTTCTGGAATAGGTAATCCACAGTTGGCGGAATTCTCTAATATAGATAATGCTTCTCTACCAATAAAAAAGAGCAATACAACGTCTTTCGCCATTGTTTGCCCTATCAAATCTATTCTGTATGTTGTTGCTATAACTAATAAAATAACAACTTTTTTTAATGCACCAGTCCCACATTTACTACTATCTAGCTTCATATTCGGATTTATATATGCAGCACTTATACCAGTTATATAATCTATAACCATTAAAATTAAAAGTGATTCAAACGCTGTTGACCATGGTCCAAATAAATGCTGCAATAAAACTCCCACAAAGGCAACACCTCCTCCAATATATACCTCTAACCTTGTTGGAATTAAAGAACTAATAAAGTTTATAATTTGCTCATACAATATCACCACCTACTTACTACTTACTAGATTCTAATTCTGATATTAACTTTTCTTTTAAACAGTTGGGGCATTTTTCATTTGTACATTTGCCTTGTTCATCAAGCTTTTTAGCACAAATATTACATCTTTTAGTCATTTGCTTTTACCTCCTGAAGCTTATTATTTGTATCTTCAATAACAGAAGCATACTCTTTTTTTAATTCCGATTGTAATTCGGTATCATCTGTAAGTACTGCTACCAACATAGCGTCTTTTATATCAGCAATTTGTTCATCATTAGCTGCCATAATTTCATTAATTTTATTAAGTAATTTTTCTTCTTCTGTTGGTTCTTTTGGTGGCACGTATTCACGTTCAGATTTTGCCTTAATATAGATATCAACATTATCAATATAACCTTCAAAATCAACATTAGGATATTCTTTAAATTCTTTGTTGACCACACAACATTCTTGGTAATTATCGTAGATAACTTCGTTTATATTATCTAAACTAAGTCCACTATCTAATTTGAAATTTTCTACAGTATCAGTATACTGTTTATCACTATTTATAATTAAAATCTCGCCTTTTTGAATTTGAAAAACTCTCATAAATTTATTCCTTTCTGTGATATACTCTCCTAAATTTTATTTTTAGGAGTGATTATTTTGAGAAAACCTAATGGATATGGAAGTATTAAAAAATTAAGCGGTAATCGGAGGCGACCTTTTGTTTTTGTTATTACTCAAGATGGTAAACAAAAAGCTATGGGCTATTTCTGTTCGCAAGTCGAAGCAGAAATCTATGCTGCCGATTTCAATAAAAAGAACCATAAAATTTTGCATGGACATGAAACAACCTTTTCAGAATTATTTTATAGATGGTTACCTTTTTATATAGACAAGCACCAACCTAGTAAAAGCACTATAAACAGTTACCACAATTCTTATAAACATTGCCTACCTTTACATGAAATGCCATTAAAAAAAATCAAGTATTACCACTTACAGGACATTATAGATACAGTTAAAAGAAAAGGACTTTCCTACAGCACATGTAAGAAAATCCGTTCTACTCTTAGTTTAATGTTCAAATATGCTTTAATGATGGAATACGTAGATAAAAATTATGTTATGCTTTTAAATTTAGGCAAGAATAAACAAAAACGACCACACAAACCATTTACACGCCAAAAAATAAATAAGTTATGGTCTAATATCCATATTGAAGGTGTCGATACTATATTAATTCTAATTTATACTGGCATGAGAATAGGAGAACTTTTAGAACTTACTAAAGATAATGTTTATATGCGACAAAAATACATTAAAATAACTAAGTCCAAAACTAAATCTGGTCTGCGAATAATTCCCATACATGAAAAAATATTTCCATTGATACAAATACGTATGCAAACACCTGGTAAATACCTTATTTGCCGACATGATGAAAAGCCTTATAACTACAGCATTTATTGCACTTTATGGGATAAGATAATGTTAGCACTTAATGCAAAATATACACCTCATGATTGTCGTCATACTTGTGCTACTTTGATGGATAATGCAGAGGTGAATTATAATGCTAAACGTAAAATATTAGGTCATGCATGCAGTGATGTTACAAATGGAGTTTATACACATAAAGATATTAGACAGCTCCGCAAAGCAATTAACAAAATAAAGTGATACTAATAAGATACGTATAAACCGAATTAAGCTTTAAAAATAAACATTAGTTAGACTTTATTTGTGTTACTAATTGTTACTCATAAAAACATTAAAAACAGCATATTTTTAAAACTTAAAAATCTTATAACTATAGCAATATGCATAGTTATAGGATTTCTTTTTTATTAAAAATTAGGGAAATATTTATTTTTAATATTATATTTACAGCTCTTATTAAAATTTTACCTGTGGGAGAATTGCCAACTGTTACTCCTGAAGGAGCTATTGCTTTAAATGTATGGGCAAATGATACTGTGGCTATTGTTAATGGTGGACATACTTTTAGTGGTAGTTCTGATAGATTTGATTATAGAAAGCCAAGTATTTCAGGTACAGCTTCTTTTACTGGAAAACCCTTTGGAAGTAATCAAGCCCATAATAATATTCAACCTTATATTTCTTGCTACATTTGGAAACGTATTAGTTAACTGTGGGAGAATTACCTTCACATACTCATAGTGCTTCTGTAAATGTTGCAGGGGAACATACACATACATTTCCTCTATTAAGTCGTGAAAATGGAACTTATTTAAATAAAGCAGGAGCTGGCGAAGGAGCACAAAAAAATACAGGAACAACGTCATCTAATGGAAACCATAGTCATACTGTTACAATAAACAATACTGGTACAGACACTCCACATAATAATATGCAGCCATTTATAGTTACTTATATATGGCGTAGAACTGCATAATAGCTGTGGGAGAAATGCCTGCTCATTCGCATAATGGTTTAACGAATACTACAGGCGAACATAATCATTCTGTTAATCTTGCCAATGATGATGGTACTAATAATTCTAATATTAGTAGTGCATTTAATGTTGGTAGTGGTGTTGCTTATGTTAATGCTAGTGGAAACCATTCGCATACTTTAACTATAAATAACACAGGTTCTAATCAGCCACACAATAACATACAGCCCTACATAGCTGTATATATATGGAAGCGTGTTAATTAGCTGTGGGAGAATTGCCGGCACATAATCATACTGCATGGACAGATACGCAAGGAAACCATCAACATTCTGTAGCTGAATATGCGGGAAGTTCTTCATGGTCTAATCATTTGGAATCAGAAACAAATAGCGGTTTTGCAGGAGGTTTAACAGGTATCAGTGGTGCACATACTCATAATATAGGTATAAATAATACTGGTGGAAGTGGTGAGCATAATAATCTCCAACCATATATCAGTGTATACATGTGGAAGCGTTCCACATAATGACTGTGGGAGAATTACCTTCTCATAGCCATGCTGCCTCAATGGATACTACAGGTGAACATAATCATAATGTAGATATGTGGCACGGTGCTACCGCAGCTTATGGTCCATCTGTTAATGGAGGTAATACAAAATGGGGAACAAAAAGTACTAGCTCTAATGGCAATCATACTCATACTATTACAGTAAATAATACTGGTGATGGTAATGCTCATAACAATATGCAACCTTATTACACTTGTTATATGTGGCGTAGAACAGCCTAATAGCTGTGGGGGAAATTCCAAGCCATAACCATACAGGTAGTATAAATACAGCAGGTGAACATACTCATTCGTTAACATTAAAAGCATTATGGGGTGATGGTAATGGTAGTGGAAATGGTTGGGCTGGAGATACACGAGATGGTGGAAGTAGAACAAATACTTTTTCTACTGTAGGCAATCATACTCATACAGTAACAATAAATTCTACAGGTTCTGGTCAACCACATAACAACCTTCAACCATATATCAGTGTATACATGTGGAAACGTACTGTATAAGTCTGTGGGAGAATTACCCTCTCATGGTCATAGTGCCAGCACAAATACAACTGGTAATCATACACATACACATCCAGGTTGGCAAATGGGAGAAGGAGTTCGACATCAAGATGGGTGTAGTGCTATCCCTCAACGTGGCGACCAAGGTGGTTATAATGGAACATATACTTTTTCTACTGCTGGAAATCATAGCCACACAATAACTGTTAATAACACTGGTTTAAATACAGCTCATAATAATATGCAGCCTTATATCGTATGTTATATATGGAAACGCTCTGCATAAACGACTGTGGGAGAATTACCTGCTCACAATCACACAGCGTCCACTAATACAACTGGAAATCATACTCATCAATTTCAATTATATGGACCAGACGGCAATACACATATGAATTTTCCAAGCGATTTTGATACGAATTATGCTAGAAATAAAGGAACTACTTTAAGCGCAGGAAATCATAGTCATACCATAAATATTAATAACACCGGCTCAAGCCAATCACATAATAATATGCAACCATACTTAGCTGTATATATGTGGAAACGAACAGCATAAATCTGTGGGGGAATTACCTGCACATAACCATAGTGCTAGTACAAATACTACAGGTTCACATGCCCACACATATACATGGAGAAATTATCAGGGTTGGGCTGGTTCAAAATCAGCAACTTCAGTTTGGGAAAATACAGCTACGAATAATACAGGAAGTGCAGGAGAACATAGTCATACAGTAACAATTAACAATACTGGCTCTAATCAGGCTCACAATAATTTACAACCATATATTGCAGTATACATCTGGAAACGTACCGCTTAACTTATTCTTTTCCACATATAAACGGTTAAATATGGCTGAATATTATTATGAGCTTGATTGGAACCGACATCTGAAATAGTAAGTGTATGTGAATGACTTGCATTTATTGCAAAATTCTTTTTTGGACCAACATCTACTCCACCGCCTGATGCATTTCCAGTGCTGACTGTTATAATACCATTACTGCTAGCATTATCTAATAAAGCATTATAACCATTACCGACTAAATTAATTGTATTCATGCTAATATTAGGTTTATGTTTTGGCAATTCCCCCACAGTGAGTTGATGAGTTGCTTCACCACCAGTACTTCCTGCATTATAGGTTGTACCCCAATCGCTCTTACCTTGTGCTAATAATACACGACCAGCAGGCATTGCTTCCCACGTACCAAATCCAAACAATGTAGCTGGATTAGTGCTAACTGTAGATATATAAATACTTCCAACTGGATATATTTTTTTCATTGTATCTAGCATTGGAGCAAATTTTGCTATAGCATTTCTAACAAATCCACAAGTAGCAATTTGTGTATTATTCGTATCTACATTAGCAGTTGGAGCTGTTGGTGTTCCTGTTAATCCAGGGCTTGCTTTTGGTGCTAGTGTAGATAAATCTATACTAACAGCACTTGCAACACCATTATTTATATATACTGGCTTGGTAGCACTTCCCACTGTAGAAGTTCCTAATTTATTAGCAACACTTGAATTATTAGCATTATTAGCATTTTCTGCTGTAGTAGCTTTTGCTGCTAAATCCGCATTAGCTGCACTATCGGCTTTACCTTGAAGATTACCTATAAATTTAGTAGCGGTAATATTATAACCACTAGCATTTAAATTTCCTGTAACTGTTCCACCATTCTTATCTAATTTCTTATCAAATAATGTCTTATGTGCTTCACTATTCTCATTATGATTACTAATTAATTCTTCTGTGTTTGTTTCTATTCCCATAAATTCATCATATAAATATTTAAATTTTAAATCGTTTAATCTTTGAAGAGAATCAAACGATTGATATGATGGTGGAACATTCCCTAAATATCCCCAACCTTTTAAATAATTATCATCTGTCCAATCAATTTGAGAACTTGCCCCAGAAGCAAATATTTTTTGAAAATCCAATTCACTCATACTACATATCCTTTCTTAATTAAGTTATTACTAAATATTTCAGACAATGGAGCTTGACCAAATCCTTTAGCAAATTTTTGATTATAAAATCCAAAAACATTATCTTTATCAAAGTGTGTCATACTTTGACAACTAACTCCAGCAGGTCTAACTATTAAATCTAAAGCATTTGCAAATAGAATTTCATTTTTTGTTAATTTTCTACCAATACCAACAATAAATTTTGCATTATAAATGTCTTGTACTATAGCAATGTCCGTTTTAAAAATAAACTGTATAGATTTTATAGTGTCATTCATATAACATAAAGAATTATTTTTATTAACTTTAGCCCAAAGAATTAATCTATATTCTTCATCAGACAAAGATGTACTGGATAAATAAGGTTCGCTATATTCTCTAAAACGAGCTTGATTAAAACCAGTAGTATTAATTTGATTTTCAAATCCAAAAAAATTTATAGTAATAGCATTATTTATTAACCTGTTTCGGTCCACAATTTCTCCTATACCATCTAACTGTGCACCTTCACCTGTATCTATCCATCGCTTTTCTTTTAAATTATTAAAAGTATCATCTAATAACTGTAATTCATCTGAAATTGCACAAAAAATTGCTTGTAAAACTTTCGTATTAGAAAATTGTACAAGCAAATGGTTCATCATACTTTCATATCTATTCATTTATAATCACCTCTATTTGAGAGATGTCAAATGTTGCATTCTCATGAGCAGAAATCACAATATTATTATTGTTATATTCCTTAGGTGTTTCTCCTGTAGTAGCTTTTATATCTATATATGCTATAGCATTAATATTATTATAAATAGCACCTATAAATTTTTGTAATATAATATCTTCTCCAATATTTATTTTACTTGCTTCTTGTAAAATAATTTCTTTAATTTCATTTGGAGTATTTTCTCCCCATGTTTGTTCAGTATTTTTGGTAATAGTAATTTTAAGCCATATCTTAACTTGCTTAGGTCTATTAAAACGTATAAGATGACTAATCCCTTGATTATCCAATACTGTTTTTTCTATATCACCAAAAGTATTTATTCCTGGAGCTTTATAATTATATATTTCTTTTGCAATATCATCTTCACTGCCACCTTCAACAATTATTTCTATACTATGTGGTGGTCTATTTTCACTATCTACCGTATCACTATCATTTTCATATGCTAAGCAAGCAGTTACTCCAGCTACATTACTATATATATTAGCTTGTATTGCCTCCAACATTACAGAAGCTTTACTATACACCGAAGATGACCAACGTTGCCTAAGTTCTACATCCGTTTCTGCGTCCCTTCCAACTATATTTTTTATATTACTTACGCTATTCCAACCTGTAATAAATGTATTTATATTTTTTACACTACCTAATGTAGGATTTATACTTCCATATATATCTGACACAAAATAAATAGGACTACTTACATTTTTTATTATTAAATTAGTATTAATACTGAATATCTTAGTTTTGTCATTACTACTAATAGTAAGCAAATCATTACTTAAATTAAAATTTAAATTTTCTTTAGAAAATTGATTATATATATTTGTTAAAACATTTGATACATTATCAGATATTTTTGCAGTATAAGATTTTTGTTCTCCATCTATTGTTATAAAATATGTTTTATCATTTTCTACATTATCTATAGTTAATTCAATTTTACTAGCATTATCTGAAGATATTTTACTTTCTTCTTTTATTGTATAAGTATTAGTATTTTCATCTTGAATTTGTAAATTAACAGGAAGCCTAGTATTATTCAGACCTGTACATTCGCAAATTATAATAGTTTGTTCAGCTTGTATAGGTCTAATAGCACTTAAAGCTGCTGCATTTGATAATGATATACCAGTTGCTGTATGTGGATACATAGCAAAATAAACATTTTCAGCCAGTTCCCATAAATCCGCTAGTTCAAATGCATAAATCCCATGAATTTGACCAAATATAGAATTACTATCTGTTTGAATAGCTATTCCTAATTTATCTGCAACACGTTTATTTAAACTATCAATTATTTCTGGTAATCTTTTTCGTTTAAAACCTTCTTTTGTCAACCCATATTCAACTGTTGTTACCATATCCCAATATCACCTCATTTGTTATTAATCCATATTTTGTATTTATTTCATAGTTTATAGATAATTCTCTCCGTATCATTGAGAAATCTAAATTCATAGATGATATTTCCTTTACACCTTCAATATTCATTATCTTTTCAGAAAAAATTTGCTTTATGTGATTTTTATTTGGATTTTTAACTAAAATATATTCTAAATAAGGTATTCCTTGTCTAGTATCTAAAAACCATTCATTCAACCAAAAACGCAGAGTAATTAGCACTTGTTGGGCTATTCGCTCTGCGTTATCTATTAATATTAAATCATTATTTTTTATTACTAAATCATTATTAGCTGTATTTAAAGCTATATCATAAGCCAATAAATCACCTTCTTTTATTGTGCCTCTCCTGTACTACCACCACCATTTTCAACATTTCCATGCGTATGATGGAGAAGACTTATACCATTTACTATTAAATCGCCATCAGCAAATTTAAAATCAGTACCATTCAATATACCGCTAAAACCATTTTCAGTTATCTGAATCATAGCTGAACCATTAAATAAACACACACTATTTGCATGTTTAATATTACTTTTTGTTGCATTTGTATATAATCCAGGTATACAAATTGCGTCATTTAATGAATGTTTTCTCAAATCATCAGAAGTATTACTATTATTTACAAAATCATCCAGTTGTTTTTCCGCAAAAATTATTAAACAGCCATCACCAGAAGATATAGGAAATGTAACTCCTGAATTACCTCCCATTCCTGTAGGAAATACTACAGGAACATTATAAATAATAGGATATGCAAACTCTCGATAATCTTCTGTTTTATAAGTTCCACTAGGTTGCACAATAGCTCTATTTATACTAGCGTCATATGAAATTATTTTTCCATTTAACGCAGTATGTATATTACTTATTTTTTCATCTACCCAATTATCTACTATATTACGAATTTCATTTGATGTTTGGCTCATATATAAGTCAACCTTTCAATCAAATCAATTTCACTATACCATTCATTAGAATTAATATCGCCAGTATGACGTATAGCCTCTACTCTAAACCAACCTGTTATAAATTTACTTTCAACTTTTACAGCATCTCCAGGATTTATTGATGGTGATAATAAAGTTTTTATCTTCCAACCTGCTTGTTTTTCTGCACGGTCCTTATTCTCTTTTCTTTTTCTTTTGCGTTTTGGTGTTTCTTTATCAGTTTTATAATTAGATTTTACAATTCTTTCAGGGCTTCCAATTAGTCCACTATCCGCTGAAAAAACAATTCCTCTATTAGCAACTATTCCACCATCTAAAATTATTTGTAAAATATTATTTTGTATTGACCATGTACAGCCACTACCATAACATATTTCACTTAATGCTTCAGCACCTTTACCAATGAAAGAATATCCATTTTTAAAAGTACCAAAAGTCGCACCTTCTCCAAATACTATAGATAATCCCATATTTCTAGCAATAGCATTTATTATAGTATCACCAGGTGTATTAGGCGGAAAAGATATGCTCATAATGCTATCTCTAATGGCAACCTGCCCATCACTTAAATCAAATTTTGTAATTATATCTAATCCATTAATCTTAGAATATGCTTGTATTACATTTCCTATAAATAATTTTGTTACTCCACCATTGCCTTCATAACCTGCTAATATCTCACATTTTATATCAGGCTTTTCAAGAGCTTTTCTTGTTGTATCACTTAAATTATAAATTTCTAAACTACTTTTATTCGTTTGTTTGGTTAAGTCTTTTTCTACAGTAAACTTAACTCTTAAGGTATTAGCAAATTCATAACCTATCTCAGGAAAAATAACTTTATACTGCCGTTTCCAAAAGCTCATTTAGTTCCTCCTTAGGTATATAAATCAATATTGCACTATTATTAATAAAATCTTTTCTAGTTATCACTTGTTTATTATTATTTACTACAGCTATTAATTCACCTTTTGGCAAGTCATGTCGTTTATATTGTGCTAATAAAGGAAAATTAGGAACAATTTTTATACTTCTTACTATATCAACATTATTACTATCTCTAATATCTATAGTCCAATCTTTACTGTTACCATTATATGCAAAATGTAATTTGTATACTTTATCATCTAAAGTAACTGTCTCCACAAAATCATTACTATCTGTAACAGAAATACTTACCACTATATCACTCCTTCTATAATAATGATGAAATTATTGTATTAATTGCTGTATTAACACTTACTTCTAAACCTGTTTGAATTTCTCCAGCAACACTATAATCAGCTTGTATAGTATTTACTTTTACTGTAGATGTATTTTGAATTGTTGTCATACCTGTACCTAAATTACTTTGTGTTGCTGTACCCCCATCTTTTTCAGTAGTACCTGCTTTGCCTTGAGCGTCATTATTAGCGTATTCTTCAGGAATATCTTCTGTTCTTTGTGTAACAATTTGTACATATTTAAATTCAAGTTCCATTTTATAACAAATACCATTTTTTACTGTTTTTGGTAATGGTGCTCGTACCATTACCATATTATTATAAATAGAATCTACAGTTTTTATAGTTATCGGTTCTCGATTTAAATATATTTTCATTAAAGAATTTGCTACATTTTGTAACCTATTATTATCAACAGTACCAAAACTAATTGGAGTAGGCGTAAATACTACCTGCATTTTTAAAGACATTGGTTTTCTTTGTACATGGTCAGCAATTATAGAACCATCTTCGACAGGGTTCTCTGTTACCTCACTATCAAAATTAGTTTCTGTTTCTAAAAGTACATCTACAGATAAATCTCCTATTTTAGCAGGTTCTGTTAATTTAGGCATAAGTGCAGGATATGTTTGTTGTTTATTCTTTTTTTCAGGCAATATACCTGGTATTTTTCCGATATACATAACAAAACCTCATTAATCGCCTGGATATAATGGTGGAAAATCTAATCCACTTACCACACTAACTGCTTCATCAGAATTTTTAACATTAAAGTTATTATTCATAGTATATTCATAACTAGCAGATGATACAGCATTACCTATACCATCTAAAACAGTATCTGCAAAACTTTGCAAACTATTCAATTTACTACTAGCCCATTCAATTTTATCTAATACCCAATTTTGAATAGCATTTGCTATCTGCTGCAATATACTTATTGCAAAAGAGCCTAAACCACTAAAGAAATTTTTAACTGAATTTATTGCATTTCCAAAAGCTGAAATAAATTGTCCAACTGCTATAAATGTTTCTGCAATGAAATTACCAAAAAACTGGGCTATGCTTGAGAAAAATAATGAAACTGCTTGTAAAGCATATATAAAAGCATTATATAAACTTTCTACAATTATGTTCTTAAGAATAATTAATTGTTCATAACACCATTGAATAGCCTGAATAACAAATCCAATAGCACCAGCTACTGCAATAAAACCACCATAAATATATGTTAGAATTATTACTCCAATATTAACAAGTAATTGAGCAAATTCCTGATTTTCTTCTATAAGATCTGCTATAAAATTTATTATTGAAGTAAAAATTTCTATTATAGACCCCAATATACTAGCTATAATAGCAAATCCTGTTGCAATAAGTGGTGCAATAGTTATAAAACTATTTTTTAGTAATGGTAATATATCTGAAGCTAGTCTTGCTATTGCCTGCAAAAATGGCTCTATTGTTGGCAATAGTCCACTAAATATTTCTTGTAAAGCATTTTTAATTCCAAAAAATATATCATATATATCAAAATTATTTAATTCATTAGTGAATGGTTTAAAAGCTTCTACGATATCCATTACTATATCTTTTAAAGAAGAAAATCCTTCATATAGTGTAAATAAGATAGGATAGCTATCTTGAAATCTATCTAACCATTCCTGACTTCCATCATAATCATCCATTAAGGTAAACAAATCATTTACAATGTTAGAAATATACATAACATTATTAGACATAGATTTAGCAATAAAACTAAATACACCTGTTCCACGTTCTAATCGCTGTGTAAATCTATTCCAAAGATTTTCTATTTGTTGCAAAGACTGACCAATAGTCGTAGGCATTTTAGAAAATTCTTCATCCATTTTTGCACCAGCAGATAAGATAGCTCGCATTATATCTTCAGATTTTAGTTCACGCTCCGACCCCATTTCTTTTAATTCTCCAATATCTTTACCAAAGTATTCAGCAATTTTTTGCATTAGCGGTTGAGCATTTTCATTCAAAGAATTCAATTCATCTCCCATTAGAAAGCCACTACCTAGCGCTTGTCCTAATTGTAATATTGTAGATTGTGCTTCCGCTGTACTTGCTCCACCAATAGTTAAAGATTTAGATACAATATCTGTAGCACGCATAAAATCTTCTGTATTAAATCCATATTTTTTAGTGCCATTAGCAATTTTAAAATACAAATTTCCCATTTCTTTCATGCCTTGCCTATTTTGCTGTGATAACACATATAATCTATCTTCAATATTAAATCTTTCTTCATCTGTAGAAGTAATGGTTCTAAGTCTACCATCTAAATTCATCATCTCATCAGCAGATTTTTGTATTGCTTGTGTAAAAGCTATTATTCGGTCTATCGCAAAAGCAGCTATAATTGCTTGTCCAAGCATTCTTGCTCCATTTATCAAAGAATGCATACTACTTTGTAGACTTAAAATATTAGCTCTTGCTTGAGTTGTATCTGCATTTATTTTTAAATATTTACCATTAGAACCATGCCAACGCCCCAACTTATCTTGATATGCTCCCATTCTTCTAAGTTGTTCTGATGTATAAATGGCTTCTTTTCCTATTCCATTAATACTTATTCTGGTCTTATTTGCACTATTAGAAATTTTATTCCACGCATTACTACCTACATTAGCTATTTTCGATAATTTAGATTTTGTTTTATTTATACTATTATCTGCTTTATTTACACTATTTTTATCTAATTCATAAGCTATCTTAGCTATTAATTCTCGAACTACCATATTGTTTACCTCCTTTCTTTAATGATGGTATATTAGCATATTCAATATCTGACTTCATATCTAAAAAATGGTTAATTTCAACGATTTCAGCAAGACTTATTTTGCCATACTTTACATCTAAGAAATTAACCATTCCACTATCTATTGCTCTATAAATAAAAATTACATTTCCGAAGTATTCACTTGTTGTGCCAGGAATGATGGGAGTTTTATCTCTGCCAACGTTTTTTGGACACCAATCGGAACGCTGGAGAGCTGCGAAAAATCCAAATAATTTACCTTAAAAACTTTTATTGCTAAAACAATCATATCAATAATTCGACCTTCAAAAACTTCATTAATAGCTCCTTCATCAAGACGAATAAAATCTTTTTTCCCATTAGATTGTTCAATTTTTACTGCTACATATTTTTCATCTAATAATAATTTTAATGCTAATTCTAATTTATCACCGTCTATTGTATAAGCTAATTTTTCTAATCCATTACTTATAATTTGTAACATATCTCCTAAATTTTCAGTATCCATATCCCCATTATTTTCGGAAATACCTTTCAAGACGCCACCTAATGCAGGAGTAATAATTTTTTGTAACTCACCTAATACCCTAATAGCATAAAATGGTGGAAACTGTCTTACTGTAAATACATCATCACCAATTTTAACTTCTGTAAATTTACCACCAGTCCACATTATCAATCATTACCTCCAATCATTGGGTTTGCAACTTGTCCTGTATGAAATACCCATTCTTGAGCTTCAATTTTTCTACCTCTTTTATGTTCAGGAAAATTTGTAATCCATGCTTGATTGGCTTGAAATACTGTTGTTCCTGACAAATCTTTAATAGTTAATGGTAATATACCTCTGCCTGTAGAACGATCCAAATTATAAACGTTACTAAAATAATCATTTGTCTTAGATGTTGTAGCCAATGCAATGGTTACTTCATATGTTTGATTTGGGTCCATACTACGTCCAACACTGCCATCAGCACCGCTGTAAATTTGTGTTCCTTCTCCTAAAGGTTTAATTGTTACCATATCATCTTCTGCAAATCCGTCAACTTCTCTTGAACCATATACTATTACAAGCATTTTAGGATTATATGTTACTACTCCATCACTCAATTTATTTCACCTCTTATTGATTAGTTTTTTCAATTAAATTTTCATACGTAAGACTACCGCTTATATTTATAGCATGTATAGCACCAGCTAAACGTGCAGTAAATGTTACATCTTCTAATAATCTTTGTGCCTTAGTATTAGCAGAAATATTAGATGCTAATGGTACATTTATAACATACCCTTTATTTATATTTCCATCTTCGTCATATTCATCTGGAGTTATACCTCCTCGTTGCTGACCTAATTTTAAAGCTGAATTAATTTGTGCTTCAATTATTCCTATACCACCATCTGTAAATGGAATTTTATCTCTATTAATAAGCACATTAAAAACATTTACCATTATTTCTTCTTGTAACCAATCTCTAAAACGTATTACATCAATCCATTCGCCAGCAGATGTTTTCCCATTTTGAGTAATTGCTACATTTCTAAAATTTTCAAAAGTATTGCCATTTTTATTAGTGATAGCAAGATACTCTGTTTCTGTTAAATTATCTGCTATTACACCTGCTAATTTTTTATTCGCCCATGTTTCACCACCAGGATTAATAGCAAAACATCTAGCAAATAATGCACATTCTGGAAAATCATCATCATTTGTGTGATATAACCAAAATGTTCTGTAATAATTATTACTCTTTAATAAACTACCAATATCTGTATCTATTTCACTATCCGTAGCCTCTTTTTCATTAACAACACAGCCAAATAACTTAGTATGTGTTTCGGTCCATTGTGCCAAAGCCAAAATATCTGATTTTTCTCTGCTAACTAAAGCAATTCCATAAAAATCATTATCACTAGCTACTATAGCTGCCATTGTCTCCGATAAGGTTTCAGTTGCAAGTATTGGTTCACATGATAAATTAGAGGATAAACTTACTGTAAAGGCTGTTCCTTTCTCTTTAGTTTCTAATTTTAATTTTTCTGATTCAGCTGTAACTGTAATTTCTTCATGAGCATTCATTAAAGTTTGCAAACCTTCTATAATAGTTGTCGCACTAGCTTCACTTGAACTAGAATAATCATAATCTTGTTTTCCTTTTTTAGTTTCTAATGTAATTTTATATTTTGTATTATCTTTTACATCAGATACAGAAATATTGATTTCATCTACTTGTCTACGTCCTATTTTTACAATATTAGGTCGTGGTATTTGTGAAAAAGCGTCTGCTGCTGCCAAATATAATTTATCTGTTGCCTTAAAACCATCTTCAAGCATACTATCTACATTTGTATAAGTAGTTACACGGCTTAATGTATTTAAATGCTCTCCAACAATCAATAATGTACTAAATCCTTCTTTACTTATTCCTGTAGTATTAAGACTAATTTGCACATTAACAATTCTATCTAAATTAGCCATTATATTTCCTCCGTTATTATTTCTATTGGTAATTCTTTACCTGTATTACCTGTAATTTTAACATTTGCAATATATCCTACATCATCTAAATAAGTAGGAGTAAATCTTATTATTATGTCTACACTTGCTCTAGTAGTAAAGTGTGTATTATTCAATAAGGCAGATACATCCTGAACTGAATTATAGTCAACAATAGCTATATTAGCTTTAAATAACCTATTTATAACTGATTGTTTATTTAATTTATCAATCAGTTTATATAACATAGTACATGCATTTCTGTTATTATCAGCAAATACTTGTATCTCACATGTTAATAATTTATGTCCAATTATATTATTAACTCCCGGCTGATTAGTACGTTCAAAACTAGATTGTACCTCATCTTTTATAGAAGCATATCTTATATAAGCAAAAGTATCTTTGGGTTTAGGTGCATTTTGATAAGCATAAATCACTTTATTTTTTTGTAAATCCAACAATTCTGCCACTAAATCGTGAAATAATAAATTCTGTTCATCATTCATCTGTTATCTCCTGTGCATAAGCTTTATAATGATTTATTAAACCATTCTGATAAGCATGACAAGCAATAATCTTATATTTTTCTCCCATATATAAAAGCACGTCAGCATTTTGTTCTGACGTGCTTTTATCTGTTAATAACTTAGTATCTGTATAAATTTTTACAGCATTATTTGTATTAGTTCCTTCAGGAAATATTTTAGTATATTCATCTAAAGATATAGGCTGTACTGTAGCCAGTATTTTTAATGTGTTACTATCATTTGTAATATATTTACCACTGTCATCATAGTACCCTTCTTTTCTTAAAATAACCACAGACCTTCTAAACGACACATAATCACTCCAATTTATGTTTAATACTTGCTCTCATGCGTCCAGTATCAATTAATGGCTTATTATCACCTTTAGCTCGTACAGTAGCAGGTGAAAGAGGTGTAAAATTTCCATCTGTAATTTTTTCTTGTATCATGCCAGCAACTTTTAAACCAATTAAATTTAATGCTTGTTCTGGAGTTTGCTTACCTTCAATTATTTTTGCCCCTAACTGTCCTGATAAATTAGCTATTTGAGATGAGTTATCGTCTAATGTGCTACGAATAAATGAGCGTTGTGGTATATGTTCTGCTCCATATTCATGAATACTGCCAATATATGCCATTGTATTTTTCCCATCAGCACTCATATCACCTTCTTGAATACCCACTTTTAATACTTTTTTATCAAGTGTTTTCATATTTTTTATAATCTTTTCCCAACCTAAATCAATATCTTTTACATTCATGGTTTTTTCCTCATAATCCCTAGAGGTTTACACATTTTTTGTAAATCTAAATATCTAATACCATAATAGGTTTTATTTAAAATACTTTCATTTTCCATATTATTTTGAGCATATGTTCTAGATAAATCTCCTTCTTTTTCACTTATTACTTTACCTGCAATAATAGAACTATCTAAGGCTCCATTCTCATTATTAGCTATATTATCTAAAGTAATATAATGTGCAATAAAAAAAGCAAGTGCTTTCTCATAGAACTTGCCAAAATATTTTTCAGATACGAAATCTGAATATAGTTCAATATATTCTTTTATTTGTTCATCATCTATATCTATTTTAGGAGCAATTACTCGTATTTTATTTATTACTTTATTTATTAATTCCTCACTCATCATTTTTAGTGGCTTCCTTTATTTTTTTTTCAGCCAATTCATTAATTCTTTTTGATTGTTCGAGAGATTTTTTTTCATCCAAGATTAAAATTTTCCCATTTGCGATTTTATTTACCATTTCAGGATAATTTTTTTTTAGTTTTTCTAGCTGTACCTTTTCAATTTTTATAGGATATCCTGGTTTTAATTTTAATTCACCGATATTTAAAATTCTAGCTTCTGTGTTTTGCAAATACATAATCTTACACTCCTACCGCTTTAGTAAAACAATATGGTCTAAATACAGTAACACCAATAACTTCGGAATGACATGGTACTGTAAAAGCTAAATTTTTAGCTTGTATTGGCATTTGTTCAAATCTATTTGGTATTTCCAAACGTATATAGTCTGGGTCAAAATAACCCACAATCATAATATCTTTTGCCCCTGTACTATCAGCGTTCTTTAATTCTCCAATTTTTTCCCAACGTTTAATTTCCGGATGATTTTCTTTAAGCATTGCTAATACAGTTTTTGTAGTTTGTCCATCTGCTGTAGTATAAAGAGTACTAGACAATGTAGTATATGCACTTGGTGGCAGCAATACTGTATTAGGTTGTTCTGTATCATCTGTATTATCTTGAATTGTATTAATAAACTCATTCATATCTCGAAATTGTTTTTCTGCTGTTTTTGAACTTAATGCTGTTCCTGAGGCTTCGCCATCATTTTTTAATGTGTATTCAGATAAATTAGGATTATCTAAAAATCCAATGATACCATTATCTTTATCTCCAAACCATGCAATTTTATTAATTTTTACATCATTTGCTTTTCTAGCTGCACTTGCTTTCATTATGCTAAGTGGAGTATTAGAAAATACTGCATGTTGTAAATCTCTAACAGAATACTGATATGCTATTCCTAATTGTTTTACTTTAACGCTAGTTTCTTCTACAAATATATCAGCAAGTGGTAAATCATCTGCTGGATTAGCAACTATTTTAGCCATACCAACCATATCATAAGTACGTTGTAATGCTGTAGTTGCACCTGCACTAACTTCTGTTTGCACTGGAAATACTGTAAATGCATTCAATTTTCCATGTGTTACTTCTAAAGTTTTAGCTCTAACTTGTGTAAGCATTCTAGCTGCAATAGCTGAATAATTAGCATCAAAATTTGGTATAGCGTGTGCTATTACATCTGAATCTAATCTCTCTACATTTAAAATATAATCTCTACTATTCATATTTACTACTCTCCTTGCTCTACAGTTACATTTCTAAGGCGTAAAAGTGCTAATTTACCACTTTCAGCACCTTTTATATATGTTGCTCCAACTACTGCTGTACCTGTTTTACCCCATTTATAAGTACTTGCCATAATACAAGCAACATCACCTGCGGTAACAGCTTCACCAACTTCAACATAAATATCACCCGTAGACATAATTGCTACACTATCACCTTTTTCATAATAAGGATTAGATGGTTCTTTATGATTATGAACAACTACTCCAATAACTTTACTTTCAGAACCACTATCTACTTTTTTTACTAAGTTTTCAGTTGTACCTAAAACTACAGCGTCTCCAGGATTTAATCCTTTTTCTTCTTCAACAGCATAGCTATCACAATTTCTAATAGCAGTATTAGCTATCATACCTGCAAAACCTTTATCTAGTTCTCTACTGTACCAACTCATTTTATTATTCTCCTTTATATGCATTTGCTTCTGCTTGTTTTAATTCTTCCATTTTCTTAATGTAATCAAAATCATCAAAATTCATTTTATTATCATTATCTCCATTAATAATTCTTCTTTTAGAAGCACTTGCACTATCTATATTAATTTGCTGTTCACTGCATACGTCAAACATACCATCAATATATTCTTCACTTTTATTATCAATATTAAAATCTCCATTAACTTTTTTTATTACAGCTATTTTAATATCTTTATTACTTAAGGTATCAATTTTATCTAAATTATATTGCTTAGCAATGTCAAGCATTTTAACACGTTCTTTTACTGCTTCATCAAAGTTAACACTTTTATTAGCTTTTTCATCTGCTAAATCTTTTTCTAATTTATCAACTTTTACTTTCATTGCGTCATATTTTCCTTGCAATGCGTCAAAATTAGCTTTTTCCTTTGTCTTATTTGCTTTCAATGTTTCAAGTTCAATTTTTACTTCTTCTGCACATTCATATTCTAAGCCATTATCAAGTCTAACTTTTGCCATATGTTTTTTATCCTCACTTTCAATTATTTGGTCACCATCCATATTAAGACGAGCATTGCCTGCTCTACCTTTTTGCACAACTGCAAGATGATTATACCTAATATTTCTTTGTATTGCGTCATAATGTTTACCATCAGGCGTAATACCTGGTGTTTCATCCAAGTCTAATGTATAACCACAAGATAATTCTCTATGTGGTGTATCTAAATTATATAAAGTAATATCTGCTCTAATATTATCTCCATCTTGTTCACCACCAGAAATTACAGTACCTAAAATCGGTATACTTTTTGAATTCTTATTATTAACCATAGCCACATGACCTAGTGTTATAGGCTTTCCTTTAATACTAGCTAAACTATCAGCATTAAAAGCTTCCTCAGGTGGTCTATATTCAATTCTTTCTGAACCATCTGCATTCTGATAGCGAAGAATACCTGTTCTGCCGATTATTGGTTTGTCAATAATAAATCCTTCATCTGTTTTTGTAGCTTTAAAAGTAAATCTATCATATCTTTGCATATTTTCACCTCCTTCCTAAGTAATAGCAACACCATTTATATTATTTAAATCTATAACTGGAATAGCCACACAACGACAGCGAATAGCCATTCCTGGATGTCCATCTATAGGTGGCTTATCCCATCTATATTTTTTCCCATTTCTAGCTTTATGCATTGGTCTAACTCTACTATCTCCAGCAGTACGCCAAATATATTCTTTTATACCAGCTTTAACTTGTCGCATTCTAGTGATTTGACCATTTAATTTCCCTATTTGGTCAACAGCTATTAATATTGCTCGCTTTTCTGTTGTTCCAGTTATCTTTTTTATGCTATTAGCTAAATTTTTTGTTAACATACCATTTTGTATAGCTTCTAATATTATTTGCTTTACTTTATCAAAAAATTGTGTTTCAACCGAAGTTATTAAATTTACATTGTCATCAACCCATAAATTCATCAATTCTTGTAAATTAGGTTCTCCTGTAAAAATATCTACACCTATTTTAGATTTAAACGATTTATCTAATTCATTTTTAGTAAACCTACTTATATTTAAAAACATCTGTTCTATTTTTCTAGTTATAAAATCTTTTGCTATTAAAACATAATAATTTTGTTTTATTTTATCCATCACATCGTTAAATGTATCGCTCAAACCATCTAAACGATTTTGATTTATAAATGTTTTAATATTATCAAGCTCTAATACAACAGATTTTTTTAATATTTTTACTAAATTAACCAGTTGCTTTTTATATTCTCTTTCGTATTGATACGGATATCTACATTCATATTGCCTTTTATTCAATAACATCACGTCCTACATTATCTAGTGTTCGGTCCAATTTAAAACCTTGTTCTTCTAAATAATTTCGCAACTCAACATTATCTAAACCACCTATATTAACAAGTGAAGTTAATGCAGAAATATTTTTTTCTTTTGTTTCAGCTTTCATTTTATCTGTTTCAGCTTGCTCTTTTTCTGTTGGAATTGATAATGGATTAAATTTTAAAGACCAAGTATCCGGTAACTTTATTTGATAGTCTTTGCATTTAGATAAAAAATATATAAATTTACTAAGTTGAGGTTTTAAATCTCTACGTTGTAATTTTTGAACCATAGAATAATATTGTTCAAAATCACTATCTCCTGTAGCATTTTGACCACCTGGAGAACGACCAAACAAAATCGTTACAGGTATTTCACTTACAGCAGATAACATAGTTTGCGTTTTATCTAAAATATCTTTTACTCCACTTAAACTAATGCTTTTTATATCATAATCATCATCTTTATCTATAGCTAAGGTGTTTAAGATATTTCTGACCATATCTATATTTTGTAAATAAGTTCGTACTTCATCTTCTCCACCCTCTATAGATAACTTATTTAGTAATCCAGCTATTTTTAAAATGCCTTGTGCCATACGTTCCATAATATCAATAGCAAATTTATTACCTAAGTCATACTTTAGAATTAAAGTATCATAGATATTTTCTAATACCATACCGCCCCAACCATTACGTTCATTTCTCAAAATGTTAGGTACAGTTAATCCATTAAATATAATTAATCTAGAATAATGTATTTCAAAGTAAGCTCCTGTTGCTTCATCACTTATCAAATAGGTTTCAGTCTTTTTATAATTAGTACTATTAAAATCTTCATTCTGTTTTAATGGAATAACTTCTTTTGCGGAGTAAACTCGTATTTCTTCAATTCCATAAATATTATTTTCATCTAGTGGTTTTGTCAGATCTTCAGATAAATCTTTAAATACTGGAAAAATAACTGCACCACCATAACATCTATGCCAATATAAAGCAGTTGCGAATTTTTCTTCACAAGCTAAATCTTCATATAAAGAAAGGATTTTGCTTTCAGCTTCTGATACATCTATATCATCAGAAGTCTTTATACAAAATCCTGCTCTAAGTGCCTCATCTGCTGGGGATGTAATTATCTTTCTAAATATGCCATTTTCTATAAACAAATTTTCCGACATATTATAAGTTATAAACATTTTTCTTATAATGCCAGTATATCTACTAGGGTCATAACGTATCGTTCCAACTCCATTTACTATATTAATCATGCTATCTAGCCTTTTTATTTTTATCACCTACCTTAAAATACACTAAGATTTCTAACTTTAGTTAAATAATTAAATGCGTCTGAACTAGCGTCAACTAAATCATCATGAATACCATCAGGAAATGCACATAGTTCGTTTAAATACATTTTATTCCAATCTCCTCGCAACAAAAAAATATTTCCTTGTTGCCATTGTGCTGCAAATGGTTCTGCTCTATTAATCTTACTACCATTTATTCTTTCAATTTGAACATTAAACCCTGCAAGAAATCTAACATAGGAATGAGCCTGTTCTTTTCCTGCTTGACCTGGGTCTTGAGGAATATGAATATTATTACATCTATAATTTATTTTATCTTGCATAGCTATACGTCTAACAGCTTGCCTTACTCCATTTGCATTCAAACAACCAGTAAAGACATCTAAAATAATAAATTGCCCATTTTTTAAACGTGCCATCAAAACACCAGCCGTTTTATCTGGGCTTCTATTTGTTGGAGTTTCTTCTGTAGCTGCTAAATCCCACGCTCTACAAATAGCTACTATTTTATCTGGTATATTATTTACAACAGATATCTGATTATGTTTAAAATATAATCCACTTGCTGGTCTAATTTTCCAGTTTCCATTTAATAATTGTTCTTTAGTAACTGTATCTTGAGCTTTTAAATTCGCTAAATATCCTTTGTCATTTTCTAATAAAATCTTATTATCATATATTGATGAAGGAATAAATGTAAAGCTTTTTGGCTCAATATTATATTTTTCCAACAGCTCATCTGAATCATCAGACCATATTGGTTCATCATTTACAATTACAAAATAACGTATTTTACCACCACGAGATTGAATAGCATATCCTGTATCTTGGTCTATATACCATTTAATAAAATCTGCTACCCAACTATCAGGGTCAGGATTACAAGTAGCCCTTATATATGGTTTTATTCCCGCAATAGCTGAACGATTACGAGTAAGCATATAAGTAAATTGTTTCCAGCTAAAATGTGTAAGTTCTTCAAATTCAATCAAAGGAATTTGTGCCCCTTGATAATCATAAACAGTTTTGTCGTACTGAAGATGGTTCATTACAATTTTAGCACCGCTAGGAAATCTAAAATATCTATTAGGACTTCGTATATCTTTTGCTCCTAATGCTGTATACATCTCAAGAGCTGTATCCCATAGACCACCAGGAGTGGTAATTTGAGGAGATGTGCGTCTAAATATGATACAAGAAAAATTCTTATTATTTATGTGTCTTAATGGCTCTATTAGTGCAGCATAAGTTTTACCACCACCAGCAGCTCCACCATAAAAAACTATATCTGCTTTGCTAGATAAAAATTGTTCTTGTTTCCCTTTTTGTGGTTTTATAATCATTTTTAGTCCCTGCCATTATCTGGTATATATATTTGAATGGTATTTATAGGATTAGTTTCTTCATCAACCTTATTATCTTGATTTGAATTTATAAATGTAGCTTCTCCACGGCTTAAACGTTCTATTTTAACCGCAGTATCAAATAGACGAATAATTTCACTTGCATTTAATTTAGATACATCTATTTTCTTTAATGCTTCTACTGCCTTTGCTTGCATAGACATTGCAATAGCAATATGACGTTTAGCCATCTTCTTACGTTCTTTTACAGCGGTTTTATATTCTATCTCCTGGAGTGATTTATCCCATGCTATACAACGTTCTTGCCAATTATATTTTTGCTTCCAATTGACAAGCAATTGTCTACTTTTTGACAACCTTTTAGCAAGCGAAGTTACATTTCTATCTTCCATTTCTAAATAGGCTTTAAATGCAGAAAAAGCCTTTTCAGTTTCACCATCTTGTCTTTCCCATGGTTTTAAATTTTCATTTCCCATCACTCTCCCTCCAAATAAAAAAGGTAGGTTTCTAAACCTACCTATCTAATAAAACCTGCAAATGTTATTTTTTTTGGTTTCATATTGTATTTCTTAGCAATTTCCATACTCCTATTATTAAATAATTTTATATATGGTTCAATATCTGTTTTTGCTTCTGCTCTTGTAATCAAACCTTTTTTGTATGCACATCTAGCTTCAAATGCTCTTTGTTTTATTATTTCTAACATATCATCATCTCCTTGTGCTTGATATGTTAAGGTAAGTACTATTAAATGTCCAGATCTTCATCTGATATTTCTAAAATATCTATATCCCCATATAAATCTCTTATTTTCTTCTGGTCTCCTTTATAAAAAACTAATACATTTTGATGTGTTTTACCTACTTTTCTACTTATTGAAAAACCTCTCCCCATTCTAATTGGTAAAGAACCTAATGTTGTTAATAAAATTATTTCATTATATAATTCCATTCCTGCATTATGAAATGCAGCTATAGTTTCTGATACAAAATTTCTATACATGCCAGTTTTTCTGTTTCTAATATCTCCAACAACAAAACATGCAAAACGATTATCTTTAAGCATATTAACACTATCAAATATTATTTTTCTATACATAGATAAAAAATCTTCATAAGTTTGATTACTTAAATCTTCTTTATCATCACTATATATTTCTAAGTCATAATAAGGCGGGCAACTAAATATAAAATCATACTCATCTTTTGCAAGCGAAGATATATTTAAGCTGTTTCCACATATCCATTTAGGTTTTATATCATCTGTGGATAATAATTCATCACCCTGATTTATATTAGCTTCTATCTGTTCTTTTCGTAAATCAACTCCTGTATATTGCCTGTTCAATTTTGAAGCAATAATACCTCTTACACTACCACCTGCAAATGGGTCTAAAATCTTTGCTTTATCAAAACTAAACCAATAATACATTAACTCACATAAGACAGGGTCAAATACACTTAATATCCCACCTGTATTAGTAAATTTTAATAAACTATCTTCTTTCATGTATCTATGCAAATAATTATCTGTAAACTCTGCAACTGATAATTTACGACCTATTTCCTTCTCACATTTCTCTTTATATTCATAAAATCTAGGTACTGAACCTGCTGCACTACCTGTCGTTTTAATATTTTCTCTTGATAAATCAGATTTAATGCCATACTTAAACCATGCTCTTTTTCTTTCTTGCCATTGTGCACATCTTGTATTTAATACAGATGTTGGTGTAAATAAAAATTTTTCACTAAGTGAAACTTTTTCTAATTCTGAATCAGATACTATATCTTCATCTAAGTGTTCAACAATATCATTTATTTCTGACATATCAAAATCAAAAATATTCATATCAATACTATTAATATTAGCTAATTCTTCTTCTAATTTCTCATAATCCCAATCAGCTAATTCAGACACTTTATTATCTACCAAACGAAAAGCTCTTATTTGTTCTTCCGTTAAATCATCAGCTACAATACAAGGTACTTTATCCATACCCAATTGTTTAGCAGCTTTTAATCTTGTATGACCAGCAACAATTATATTACTACTATCTATTATTATTGGAACTTTAAATCCAAATTGTTTTATACTGTTTGCTACTGCTTCAACAGCCTCATCATTCAGCCTAGGATTATTTTCATATGGAACTATTTTATCTGTTGGTTTATAAATAATCTTAATGTCCATAACTATACTTCCTTTCCTTATTTTTGGGTATAAAAAAAGCACCTATTTAGGTGCTTTAAATATGTTTATATGTTATAATATCTCTCGTTGCCCTTCCTATACTGGTAACAGTTAGGAGGTGTCCATATGTCAAGATTTATCATGTTTTTAGAAGCTGTCATGGCAAGTATAGTTGCCTACTATATTTGCAAAGGGTTAGATAAGCTTCTTTCGGTTTTATGTGGCAACTAGCCTAGCTTCAGCGTTAGCTATATAACGCAAGAAACCCCATGAAGGTGCGAGCTTCATGGGGTTTTGCTGTCCATATGACAATTTATCATGTTTTGCCTATATTTAGTATAGCATATTACATAAATTTTGCAACATGAAGGCTATTATTCTAATATAAATTATAAAAATACATATTATTATTAAAATATATGGGTATATACCAATATTTATACAAGATAAACTTATAAAACAATAAAACCGCTAGTATTTTTACCAACGGTTTATCTTTTTCTTTAACAAGTATAACTATATCACAATTAAAGTATGAACTTCTATGAATTTTAGTGAACTTTAGTGAACTAATTTTTTATTTTTTTTGCAACAATGGATAATCCTTGAGAATGTAATGTATGCACCCATCTAAATGAACAATTAATAGAACAAGCAATTTCTTCCCATTTTCTAAGAGAAACATAACGTAAAATAAGTACATTCTTAATATTTTCGCTCATATTTATGTTGTTTAAAAAAGATTTTATTTCTATACGTTTATTTAGCCATTCTAATTTTAATCTTTCCATTTCTTCTTCCTGTTGTTCTAATTTAGATATAAAATCACTGGTATCATGTTTTATATTACTAAAACCTGTACGTTCTTTATATGAGGGAATTAACATAATAGATGTTGCACGTAATTCTTCTAAATCTGCATTACATCTTAAACATACTTGTTTAGCCTTATATACCTGTTGTAAATATTCTTTTGCTTCATCTATTTTAGTCATTATTTCTATACTCCTTTATTTCATATAAACACTAAAAGGATAGCTTTATTTTAGCTATCCTAATTAGTGGATTTATCCTATTAAAAATATTGTAGTTGCTATCAAGCACAATATAATACTTGTAATTTTGATTATAGGAATATTTCTTTTATAAAATTCTTGTTCTGTCTTTAATGGTATTCTTACCAACTTAGGTCCATTATTATTCATATTTTCCTACCTTCATTACTTTTTTATTATCTGTTTCCATATCCCAGAAATCAATTCTTAGAATTTTTATATGCAAACGTTTCATCAGTTCTACATTAGCTCGTCTAAAAGCCCTACGACAAAAAGCATAGAAAAAGTTTTCTCGGCTTCTTTTTTCAATAGCTTTTTTATATGTTGTATCTGCATATTGTCCATCATTTGTAAGAGGATTTATCCCTTCCTTTCTCATTCACTCACCAGCCTTTATATTTTTTACTACCTTTTTAGAAAATTCTTTTGCAAATCTATGTTTTAATGTACAGTTATTTTTATTACATGGTTTCTTATTAATCCAACACATATACCCTGTGTCGGCTTCATAATAACGCTTATCACATTGCATATTACTCACCTTCTATTCTTTCTGAAAACCTTATCAAAAGTGCAGCAACCTGATATATTTCAGCTTGGATATTTTCTTTACCACCTAATTTAGCTTTCGTTTTGTTAGGTAGATACGTTTCGTTTAGGGCTTGAGCTATTTCTCCGACTTCTTCTTGAATAAGTCCTAACCACTGATGAGGTGTTAACTCGCTTTCATCACCCCACTGCTTATTTTGTTTATTTACTTCTAACATAACTTTATTTTTTATTTTCATTAAATTATCTTTTAATCGTGGCTCTTTTCGTCCTAGTAAATCATCTAGCGATACATTTAATAAATCAGCTATTTTTATTAGCATTTCTAGTTTTGGTTCTCTTTTTTGATTTTCATAAGCTGTATAAGTGTTGTATGGAACATCTAAAGCGTCAGCAAATTCCTTTGCTGTTGCATATCCCGCTCGTTCCCTATAAATTCTTAGGTTTTTATCTAAATTCATATTATTCCTCAAAACCTCGTTTTTTTATCTTTCTATACCTCAATAAAATTAATATTAGGATACATATCCAGGAGCATTTTCTTTTTTATTTTGTACGCTTCTGTTTTTACACCTTTAACATCAATTATTTCTCTATGTCCATCAGCATACTCAACTTCAAAATCAGCTACATAACGTATACCTTTTGTACGCTCCCCATTTTCTAATGTAAATCCTCTTAAAATCAAAAATTCTGGCTGTAACTTTATCCAATTTATTTCTCCATTAATACGTTTAGCTTTTAATTTTAAATAGTATTCTGCTTCTTTCTTACTATCAAATTTTAAATTGCCTATTATTGTTTTTTTTGCATTATATTTTGGTCTATTTTGCATTATTCATATACTCCATATTCTAGTGCCATTTGTTTAAGCGCATTTATTGCACAATTAGTTAAACGTACATCTTCACTTATTACATCTAATTTACTTATATTGGCAATATATTTTTTACTTGCTCCTGCTCTATAAGCTCTTTCTTTACGATATTGTAATCTTTTTTCTAAATTACAATGTGCTTCAGCATTTAATCGTTGATATAACTCATGTCTTGTTGCTTGATATTTATTTATACCATTAAGCGTTGGATATTTATCAGCAATTTTATTTATTATTATCCTTGAATGTATTCTCCAATTACTTGAATTTAATTCTTCCAGTTCTCTTATTCCTTGTAACGTTTTTTCTAATTGAATAATTCTGTTATCATGGTCTTGCGTAAAGTTTTTTAATTCTATAATTTTATTTTGTTGTTGTTGCATTGAGAGAATTTGCTTTGCCATGACATCTAATAACTTATTAGGGTCTAAATCTATTTTTTGCTGTAATTGTTTTTCCATTTCTTCAAAGCGTGTTACGTATTCAGCGGTAAATAGCACGCCTTTTTCTCCCGTTAATTTGTTAGCTACCATGTCGCAACCTTTACGAGTTAGTTTGTAACAAGGATAAGTTTTATTATTTCCTTCTGCTTTATATGTGGACTTGATAAAGAAATTCTGAGAGCTTAATTTTGAGCTTTCTAAAACCTCTACATAACTATCAATACTTTTAAGCAAATTTTTGTGTAATTTCCCAACCATTTCAGCCACTTGACGGCTATCTGCATATAATTTGCCGTTTTCATTAATTATTTGTAATTCATTCATATTTTACCCTCCTAAGTATCATCTAAAGTATCTCTAAGTATCGTATCGAGAGATTTTAGACATTTTATTTATTCTCAGTCTAATAATTCTTTGCTGTCCTATTTTAGGTTCGTTTATATCTTCTTTAATCTCACCTATAGATTTAAGATAATCAACATATTTATATAATCCTTCTAAATCGTTGTTATCATAAAAACTTGCTACTAAACCATATTTATTTTTTAACCCTGTTTCTGCCATTAAACGATTAATGTCATTTCTTCGTTTTTCTCTCTTAGCTTCATTTTCTGCTTTTATCTTTTTTTGCTCTGCTTCTATTTTTCTTTTAGGTTCAGGGTTCCAATACTCTTTATGTTCTTGATAATATACTTTTTTACCACATTCTTTACAGCAAAATCTTTTGTTTTTATAATTACTTTCAAACTCTTTTCTACATTCAGGATTTGCACATATCTTTTTCATGGTCATACCGCCTGTGCTAATCTTATACGATAATTTTCTGCACCTTTCATTCCAACAGATATTGTCATTTCTGCAATTCTACTCATTATTCGTTCTCCAAATAATTCAAATAGTTCTTGCATATTGTAATTAGTTGTTATTATCGTTGTAAGATTATTTTCATATCTAGTGTTTATTAACAAAAATAAATTTTCACGTTCCCAACTACCCACCATTTTTAATTTTCCGCTATTATCTCTATCTTTTTCTGCTCCAAAATCATCAAGAATTAATACGTCAACTTGTTTAGCTTTATTTACTAATTCTGTTGCTATTAAAGCTTTTTCCTTATCATTAAAACCTTGTTTTATACAGTCAAATAAATTTGCTGTAACAACCATCATACTTGGTATATTTTGCTTTAATAAATTATTTAATATAGCTGCTGCAAGATGTGTTTTACCACACCCATATCGACCGTGTAACCTCAATCCCCTACATTTAGGAGTATAGTTCGTACAAAAATTTAAACAATCATTATAAGCTTTCTCTGTTGCTGGTAATACTCTAAAATTATTAAAGGTCTTACTTTCAAAAAGTTTACCTACATTGCTTTGCTCCATAAGCCTATTTATTTTTTCTTGCTGTTTATAATTTTTCCAGCGTTCACAATTACTGTAGCTTATAAAATATTTACCAGCTTGTTCATCTACTTTTACATAAAAACAATTCTTGCAATCAATACCATGCTTATTACAAATCTTACATTTTTCTTGTCTATACATAGCGTCAACTAATGCCATTTCATTTTTAGAAAACTCACATGGTATATATTTTATTCCTAGTTCTTTACATACCAATTTCCCATCAATCAAGCTCTGCCCAATTGATATCTGTTCCTGTCTTTCTTTGAGCCTGCGTTGCAGTTCTTGATAGGTTGCTAGATTGTAATTGTCCATTAGATTCACCACCTGCTATTTTCAAATTTGCCCAACCTCTTAATATTCCACCTACATACTTAACAAAGTATATTCCTTGCAATTTTCTAGAACTTTGCAATGCCTTTTTTAAAGCTTGTATAGTTTGTTCTGCTCCATAAACTTGTGCATATTCTCTAAGACAGGCTATTTCATTAGCTCCTGGTGTTCCTCCTAGATTAGAGCAGATTCGATTTTGATAGAAAATAAGTACTTGACTTTCTGCTGGAGAAATGTTATCATCACGCGCGTTATTATATATATATATATTATTCTCTATATCTCTATTACTCTTATTAGGGTTTTGTTTTAGGTTTGGTATTGGGTTTGTATTTAGGTTTTGAGTTAGGTTTGATTTTAGGTTTGTATTTTCTGTTATGAGGTCGTAAGAGTTCGCATTATTATTGAGTTCTTGGGGTTCATTTAGGTTTTGTTTTAGGTTTGTATTTGGGTTTGGTTTTGGGTTTTGGATTAGGTTTTGATTTAGGTTTGGTGTTACATTTTCAACATAATTTTTTATTAGAACATATGTTGAACTTTTACCTCGTGTTTTACTAGGAACATATTCTATCAATCCTGCTTCAATCAATTTTTTTCGGCTATCATTTAACTTACTATAATTTTTCAAATTAGCTTCTATCATCAATGTATTATTATCTATATTAAATTGAGTAGGTCGCCTAAGATAATTCCATTTGTCCCATAATACCCAATATAAAATCTGGGTATCGTTATCTAATTTACTAGCATAATTAGAACGAAAAGAAATTATTAAAGATAAAGGTTTTAATTCCATATTTTTTACCTCGTGGATAGGTGCTTGTCTTTATGGCAAGCACCTTTTCCTATTTATTGTGCCACTGTTGGCATTTGTACAACATTATTTGGCTTTGGTACATCAACTACTGATACATCATTAGCTGTTGTTTCTGCTTCAGTATCTTCTCCAAATAAAGAAATTTGATTTCTCTTACCATCTAAATACTTGCGTGCTTCTTGTTCAAATGCCCAAAGAGCGTCAACCATTTCTTGATTAAAGAACCCAGCTTGACTTGCTTCTACCTCATCAGAAGGACATTTCATAAGAGGTGTATTTACTACTATCTCTCTATCAGCAGAAGGCACATAAAACATACTAGAAATAACTGCTGACATTGTTTTATCTTCTGCATACTTGAAACTTACCGCATAAGGTTTTATACGTTTTATCAATAATGCTCCTAATCCTAAAATATTTAATGTTGGTTTAGTTAAATTTTTTAATGCTGTAAAAAATTCTGGTGCAGGTTCATCATTAAATATAGATGTATGATATGATGGCTTTTTATTTTCATTTGTCCTCATATATTCAATAGTTAATTTACCGGAACTTTCCTGATATTTAATCTTATTAATAGTTACATTACTCATTTTGTTCTTACCTCCATATTCTTTTTAGTTAAATTATATTTTTTAGCAATTTCTTTAGTTAATTTAACGGACTCTACATGATATTTAGCATTAAAAGTATTACTACCTAATGTATGCCATTCTATATGATGTTTTCTGCATAATGGTAATACAGGAATACCAATTTGAAATACCTCTGTTCTATCTCTACCCATACCAATAGCAGATACATGATGTAATTCCGCTTTAGTGCCACATATACAGCACTTTTTATGAAGTAAACACATATAGATATATTTATTAATATCCTCACATAATTCACTTAATGGCTGTTTTGTTGGGATTTCATATTCTATGATGAAATCTATTAAATAAGTTATAAATTCCTTTGCAGTAGTCATATCGCAACTTGATAGCGAAAATATTTCCTTATTTAACGATTGCATTCGTTTTACTACAAATTCAGTTTTCATCAGTCTTTTTACATATTCAGGAAGATATCCACTCCATTCAGCAATTTCTTTCATTAATGCATAAGCTTTTTTTCTTTGCTCATTACTGATATATCTACCATCATTAAGCCCAATATCAACCATACTATATTTACGAAAACAAGCCCTATCTATATTGGTATAAGGTGCTTTTATTAATAGTCCCTCTGGTGTAATATCTATGATTTTCCCATGTATTATCTCCATAATTAATACCTACTTTTCCATTTATTCTTATAAACTTGCATTAAATTCATGTTATTAAGATACTCAAAAAAGTTTTGTATTATAGGATAAATTGAAGGTGTTTCCTCTCTTGTATATTTTTCAGTCCAAACGTATTTTCCATTACTTACTAAATAAATAAATTCTTTTGCTTCAGGAATAAGCTCTAAATACATTGGGTGCTGTGGACTATCTATAAACTTGCCCACATTATATTTTGATGTATATTTGATATCATATATAACACCAGCTTTTAAAGCATCTAATCTTCCATACAAAACTAAATCCAATCCATTAACATTTATTGTTTTACTAGCTATATACTGAAATCTTCCACCTTGTATATAGTCTGCAATATTTATAGCAGCAGTTATTTCATCTGTAGATATATCAGTAATATTTTTAGGGTCAGTATACTCATACACTAATCTTTCAAAATCTATTCCACGCTGTATTGCTTCATTTGGTGGGCTATATATTTTATTAAGTGTATTGAGGAAGCTTTGGTGAGCTTCCTCTGTATAATCATCAATGCAATTAAATTGATACAAATAGGAATTAAGCAGACTTTGTGTCATCAGATACTTCATTAACAAATTCTCCCTTCAATTTGTTCCATTTAAAGCCTAATTCTTTTGTTTTATCGAACAATATAGATTTACATTCCTTTTCACTAGTCAATATATGTTTTTGATTATTTATTAAGTCTAAAACTTCCATTGCTTCACTTGGTGTTGTTATTGCTTCTGTTGCTTCTTTTATTGTATTAATTATTTTTTGATATGCTTTTTTCTCTTTTTCAGCATCTTTAGCTTCAGCTTTTATATTTTCATTTATCTGATGAAAAAGATTTGTTAAAAATCCATTTTGATTTCCATTTAATTCTGGTATTGTAAGCACACCATGTATACCATGTGTTCCTTTAGCATAATAACGTTCACAATTAGTAAAACCTATCGTTCTAACATTATTTTGCATTTCCATAAACCCACCCAAATCCATTGGTTGCCATACATTATCCTTTGTTTGTCCTTCTACTAAAATTCTAAGACGAGTATTATCTCCATCTTTTTCTTCTTTAGCATGAAATACTATTACTACATGTTTATTTAATTGGTAATAACAATAATCTATAAATCTTGCAAACTCTCTACCAACAGCTCCATATCCTTTTAAACTAAGAGAACCATCTCTTTGACCATTTTTAGCGTTTTGTTTTATTACATATGCCGACATCAATTTAATAAGTTGTCCGCCTGTATCTATTACAAGAGTTTCATAATCAATTAAATTAAGTGGTACCAAGTCCTCCAACAATTCTTCATAAGTATCAGGTTGAATAAAATCTGTTCTGTATCTTGCTTCTACCCTGTCAGTTCCTCTATCAACATCAATCAATAGTGGTTTAGGTGCAGACAAAGCAAGAGTTGTTTTCCCTATACCTGGATATCCTGCAATTAACAATCTAATTTTCTTATCAGTATTTATAATTTCACTTGCTTTTTTAATCATTTTTATTCCACCTTTACAAAATATGACAATTTATTTACTAAATCATTTCTTTTATATAAGAAGCTTATATAGTTTTTCGTATTTATTCTTTGTCTACTAGCCATTGTGATATTAGCAATACAATCATACTCACCAATAGCAAAAAAGTTTTTAGTTTTTATATAAAATCTTAAACCTGTTAATGATTCTCTAATATTTACTAATCTTACATATTTGATATTTAACTTAATACTTTTTAGAATTTCTAAAAATTTTTGTTTAACTTCTTCAGAAGTAAAATTATTAATTTTAGGAAATACAATTTTTTTGACCATTTTTCTTTCCTCTGTTATACTTAAATTGCAAATATTTTTTTATGTGGTTGCTTGTTTGACCTGTTGTCTTTCAAGCAACTTTTTTTATAAAATAATCACCTTTTAATAAATCTTTATAAGGATTTATATAATCACCTGCAATATCTTTTAAATATCCATCTTCATAATCTACTAAAACTAAGTCCTCATAATCATCATTACGTAATATTACCTCTTTACCTTGTTTACAAAACGAAATTGCCTCTTTTATTGTTAATCTATCCATTGTATACACCTCTTAAAATGGAAATACTTCTCCATTAGCTTTATAATGCCAATCTTTGCTATAACCTTCTTTTAGTAATAAACTATTTATTTCTAATAAGTTTTTAAGAACATCTTTGGCTTTACATGGAAATAAATTTGTTTTCTTGCCTCGATTATTTTTTACAGTACGTATTCTCATTTTTTTCTTCTCCTTTTTATTCTTTGAATAAATGCATAACATTGACGGTCATCAGCACATACTGGAACAGCAAGACCGCATATCAAATGCAATATATGCACCTGTCCTTTATTCAATTTTTTACCGCACCGCCAACATTTCATACTAAATCACCTTTGATTTTCCTTGAACAACTATTAAACTTGTATCGCACCATTTTCTATTCTCTTATTTTTTTAATACACCACGATATATAAGTTTTCTAATTGATAATTTTATATATTCTCACCTCTCTTTCTTACTGGTGCGTACCAAGCACCATAGCAGAACTCACTTGCAAACCTCCCTACCATAATAAATTTGTTAAGAAGATTATCGTTAAAGATTTGCCATTTTCTTTTTTATTTTTGTTATGTTAATAACCTTTCTGCTATGGCTTGCTACGCACCAATTTTTTCTAAACTAAGCACTACGAACCGACCTTCTTCGATTTCTCTTATTCTTTAATTTTTATCGTGTTTGTGCTATAATATTTTTACAAAGAATTTAATTGTCATATGCTGGACTGTTTATTAAATGGTTCAGCTTTTTTATTTTTACAAAACTTTAATATCAAAATATCTTTTGTCATCAGCCTAAATGTATTCAATATTTGTTTATATTTAGGCTGTTCTTTTTTATCTATTTTTCCATCAGCACCAATTTCAATTAAGTCATCTATACATTTGTTAGATTTCTTTATATTGGTTATAAAACTTAAGACAGTTTCCGAAAAACTTTTATTTTCAATAGGGGCAAGCAATTTTTGTCCTAGTCTAAAAGTCAATAAATACTGATATCCTATATATTCATTGCCATAAATCTCAACAATATCATTCATTTTATCTATAGTTGGTTTTATTTGATTAGCTTCATATTTTGCCAATGTTCTAACACTTATATCTAATAATTCACTTGCTTGTTCTTGTGTATAACCTGCACTTTTTCGTGCTTTTATAAGTAATAACCCGAAATCTTTTATCATGGTTTATTGCCTTTCTTTCATGAGAAAATATTTATATAATTATCTTATTTTTCTTTTTCTACCTCGCTTATTAAGTCCATTTTTCAACTCCTCAACTTTTTTCTTTAATAAAGATGTCTTAAAATCTTCTCTACCATCAGATTTATCATTTAACCATTCAATCATTTTCATTCGATTTATTTTTAAATGACTACCACTCCAGAAACATGGTAAATCATATATTCCTTTTTTTGTTAAATGTCCTGCTAATCTAAAAAATTCAGCAGGTAATGCAAATAATAACGATGCTTCCTCTGGGGTTATGACATATTTTTTCCATACAGGAATTTGCTCCATATAATCAACTTCTTTCATATTTTTGCAGTGCCATATGCATATCAATATTATTGTTTTTTATTATTTCTTCTTTCTTAAAGCTTGTATAAATACCATCTCCTATTATGATATGGTCTATAATTTCTATATTAAGTAACTTACCTGCTTTTATAATTTGTTCAGTAATATTTACATCATCTATACTAGGTGTTGGGTCGCCACTAGGATGATTGTGAGCCAATACAATACTATTAGATGTTTCATATTTAAGAACTTCTTTAAAAACATTAGCAGGATTAACAATCGAAGTATTTACACTTCCTTCACTAATTTTCGATATATTAATAACTTGATTTTTAGTATCTAAAATTAATACATAAAAATTTTCTTTTGCTTCATATCTAAGATATTTCATCATTATGTCTACAACATCTTTTGGAGTCCTTATAGCCTTCTTTTTTTCTGGAATAGCAACTAATGCTCTTTTTACTAAATCCCTAACTGCCATCAATTTTTTCTTACCTTTTTTGGAAATTTTTATTTTCTCTGGTTCTCTCATAAAATCATATATGCTAGCATCTACAGGTTCTTTCACTAGCATAGATATTAATTCTTTATCAGTTACATACTCAGCAGTTTTTTCTGATACTTTTTTCATGACCATAACTTCTTTATTTAGTTCAGGTTCTATTATTTCTATTTGTTCACTATTTTTAAAAACTTTAATAGCTTTTCTTCTTTTATTAGCAATTTCTTTAGCTATTTTTACGGCTTCTTTTTTTGTTGCTACAGCAAATACATATTCTTCTACTTCATACTGTTTATCTTCGTTTTCCTCTATACGTAAATTTTTATCCATACCTTTTGTATCTAATTGATACATCTTATTCTTTTTAACTGGTGTAAAAATTTCAGCTTCTACTTCTGTTAGTTCAAAAGTTAATTCATAAATATTTTCAAAAACCACTGTATCAACATAATTTATATTTTTAGTTGTTTTTGTATATCTTCTAGCATATTTCAAAGCATCTTCAAAAGTAGAAAATATTTTTCTTTTTGTTACTGTATCACCAATTTTTCTATCAAAGCACTTTCTGTTAACTTCATAATAAGTAGTATAAATAGTCTTCATTTTTCTTAATCCTTTCTTTTTTCTAGCGTGTACCACGCACCCAACAATATTATTTACTTTTTAGGGGAAAGTAATTTTTGCCATTAGATTTTTTATTGCTGGGTCAGTGCTACACGCTAGAACTTAACAAATTTAAATTGTTATAATAGCTAAAAAAATAGAGATTTTATAGAATATCCACTATCTTTTTCAATCTTTTTCATAATAGGAATTCTAGGACAACTTTTACCTTGTTCCCAATTACACCAAGTTTGTTGAGTAACATTATATTTTTTAGCCATTTCTTTTTGAGTACGTTTGCCTCTATATTTAATTAGATATTTTCTCATTATTTCACTCCTTTCAACAATTTTATTTTGTTATTATGTGTTCATTATAAAACAAATTAAATTTGTTGTCAATCGTTTTTAACAATTTATTTTTGTATATTTAAAAATACAAATAAAAATTGTATAATTTATAACAAGGAGGAATTGTATGTCTATAGGAAAAAAAATAAAACAATTACGAGAACAAAGAAAATTATCTCAAAAAGAATTAGCTGACAGCTTAGGTGTAACACAACAAGCTATTGATGCTTGGGAACGTTCTATAACAAATCCACGAAAAAAGAGTATTGATAAACTATCTTCATTTTTCAATGTTAGTGGAGGATTTTTCTTTGAAAATGATATGCAAAATAAAATTCCTTCCCCTGAAACAATTATTAATAAAGAAAAAAATAAACCAAAAGATTTAATTAAATTATTAGAAAAAGAAGAATATACTCTAAATGGTGTATTAGTAACACCAGAAGATAAGGAAAAACTAAAACGTATAATCGAAGCTGCCTTTTGGGACGCAAAAGAAAAAAATAAACGTAAGAAGTGATTTTTATGTTAAATCTAAAATTGCGTGCCAAAAATCTAGTAAAAAAATATGGCACATCAGACCCATACTATATTGCTAGAGAGCTAAAATTTGAAATAGTATTTTGTGATATGCCATATAAAATAAATGGAATGTGGCGACGCATTTTAAGACGCAAATATATTTTTATTGATGAAAACTTAAACGAATGGCAGAAAAAAGCTGTTTTATGTCATGAGCTAGGACATTTTTTATGCCATAAAGGTTACTCCAGTTATAATATTGCTGGTAGAACATTTTTCCAAAACACACGTAAAGAAAACGAAGCCAATGCATTTAGTGCCGAACTAATGTCCTATTCTAGCGATATTGATAAACGATACATTATCCAATTTCTAGAATTAGGACATAAAAAATAATTATTATATATACTCATAGTTATAAACTTTATTTTTATAAATTAACATTCATATAAGGAGATATTAAAAATGAAAACAACTAGACTTATTTTAGGTATAATAACTATCGTTTTATTTGTTATTATTGCATTTCAATCTTGTGCTGCTGGTGTGGTAAATTCTATAAATCAAAGTAATGATGTAGGTGGAGGAGCTGGATTAATAGTAGCTTTTTTGTCACTTATAGCTGGTATAGTGGCAGTAGCTACAAGAAGCTCCGTAGGAGGTGCATATACTTCGGCAGGTTTCTATTTGGTTTCAGGTATAATTGGTATGACGAACAGTGATGTATATAAAGATTTATCAATTTGGAGTAGTTTGTTTATTATATTTGGTATAGTATTTATAATTGCGGGTAGGAAAACAAGTAAAAACGCACAATAAAAACGATGATTACATGAAGGTTGGGACATCAACCTTTTTTTGAGAGATACAGTAAGACCTGTTATTTTAGTAGGCAAGTATCGTTTATATCCAAGAATCCCTGTTTTTAGGCATGGGGAGTATGTCAATTATGCAGATGAAACATCTCGTAATTATTTAGTAAAACATAACATTATTTCAAACACTATAGATAAAGCAACAAGTGTTATTAAAGATAAAACTACTAAATAAAAATTATCAAACAAAGGAGTTATATTATTATGGCTAAAAAAGGTTGCTTAGGTTGTTTAGGCTTTATCATTGCTCTTTTAGTTTTAGGAGGTATTATTGGTGCTATTAGTGATAGCAACGATAACGATTCATCAACTTCTACCTCTTCAAGCAAAACAATAAAAACAGAAGGTCTTACATACCAAAAATTTGTTGATTTACAAATGGGTATTACTGTTGAAGATGTAAATAAAATTATAGGAACTGAAGGCGAATTAGAAAGTTCAAATAAATTTGGCGACATTGAAACAAAATCTTATCGTTGGCATGAGGGCATGGCAAATATGAATTGTATGTTCCAAAATGGACAAATGGTAAGTAAAGCAATGGCAGATTTCTCTAGTTTAGTAAACGTAGATGGAAAAGATATTACATTAGAACAATTTAATAATATACAAATGGGTTCTTCTTATGAAGAAGTATGTAAAGTAGTAGGAAGAGAAGGATTATTATCCTCTCAAGTTAATATTGTTGGACAAGAATCAATTATGTATACTTGGATGAATAAAAATGGTGGCAATTTTAATGTTACATTTAGTAATGGCGTTGTTAGTATGAAATCTCAATTTGGCTTGAAATAAAAATAAAGCACTAGATATAATTCTAGTGCTAATGAAAAATATTTTTTAATAGAAGATTTACCAGAAACAAAAGAACCTACTGATTTAGATGAAAAAATAACTATTTTATCAAATAATAAATAATAATAAAGGCTAATTTAATAGCCTTTATTTATTACTATTTTTGTTCGGAAATATGAACTTAAGGTGTGATAATCTATGAAAAAACGTAAAGATGGACGATATCAATCTTCTGTAACTATAACTGACCCACTAACCAATGAGAAAAAACGTATATATGTATATGGATATACTGAAGCTGAATTAATTAGAGAAAAAGAACGTGTTAAAAGAAATAATAACACTTCTTTTGATAATATAACTTTTAATTTATGGCTTGATGAATGGTTAAAAATAAGAAAAGAAGAAATAGCTCCTAGCACCTATTATAATTATGTATATTTGATAAACAAATATATTTTACCAAATTTAAACAATATTAACCTAAATAAAATAACACCAGCAACTATTAGAAATGTATTACGAAATATAAATGGTTCTAGAACTAAACAATACACATATGTTTTAATAAAAGCTATACTTGGACAAGCTTACAAAGATGATTTAATAAAAAAAAATCCTTGTATTGCAGTAAATCCTCCTAAATATAAAGCTAAAGAAAAACATATTATAAGCGACTACGAATTTAAAAAATTATTACAATATGCAGAACTCCCTATTAGAAATTTATTTATTCTAGCTTATTATACAGGTATACGACGTGGTGAAATTTCTGCTCTAAAATGGAAAAATATAGATTGGGATGCTAATACAATAAAAATAGTAAATGCTATTAAAATAGTTGAAAAAGGAAATTTAATAAGTACACCAAAAACAGAAAATAGCACACGTGAAATATTAGTATCTAAAAATGTAATTAATATTCTAAAACAACAATTATTAATACAAAAAAAGCGTTATCTGAAACATGGTGATAAATTAACGGAAAACGATTTTATATTTACATCATTAAAGGATAAAAATTATAAAAAAATGTTAACGCCAATGACTATAACTTTTATTTTCAATAAAATAAAAACTTTAGCTGAAATAAAATCCAATATAACATTCCATTCATTTAGACATACACATGCAACCTATTTAGTTGAAGCCAATTTACCAATAAAAGCTATTCAAGCTAGACTAGGACATGCTACAGCTAGTTTTACACTAACAACCTATGCACATAATACATTAAAAATGCAAAAAGAAATTGTAGGATTTTTAGATAACAAAGCAAATTCAATGAATAATTGACATCTTGCTGACATCTTGATTAATAATTTTATTTGCTATTATACAAAATTATACCTAGTTATTTTTCTAAAAAAAAATAACTAGGTATAATTATTGATGTCAAAAGACTTTAAAAGCACCTAAAATTACATTGCAAAAGACAAAAAATCAAAAATTTTTCTTCTGCCTATTGATTTTTTCTGTAAAATTGTTTATTATAAGAATTGTGAGTTAGCACTCACTTATAAAGAGTGCTAACAACTATAAATTAACTTAGTTATAAAATCTATTTACGCATAGGAGGAATATACAATGATTAAGCCATTAGGCGACAGAGTTGTTATTAAAGTTTCTGAAGGCGATATTAAAACTGCAAGTGGTATCGTTTTACCAGATACAGCAAAAGAAAAACCACAAGAAGGTACTGTTGTTGCAGTAAGTGACGGCAAATATGTAGAAGGCAAAAAAGTTGCTCTTGATGTAAAAGTAGGCGACAAAGTAATCTTCTCTAAATATGCTGGTACTGATGTAAAATTCGATGGTACTGATTATTTAATCGTTAGAGATAGCGATATCTTAGCTGTTGTTGAATAATTAACAGAAACTAATTAATTACAATTTTAATGTATAATCCTAGGAGGTTCTTTATAAATGGCTAAACAAGTATTATTTGGCGAAGAAGCTCGTCAAGCTCTTGGTAGAGGCGTTGATGCACTCGCTAACGCTGTTAAAGTTACACTTGGCCCAAAAGGCAGAAACGTTGTTTTAGATAAAAAATTCGGTGCTCCAACTATCACTAACGATGGTGTTACTATCGCTCGTGACATTGAACTTGAAGATCCATTCGAAAATATGGGCGCTCAGCTTGTAAAAGAAGTTGCTACAAAAACTAACGACATCGCTGGTGACGGTACAACTACTGCTACATTACTTGCTCAAGCTATGATTCGTGAAGGTATGAGAAACGTAGCTGCTGGTGCAAACCCAATGGTTCTCAAAAAAGGTATTGAAAAAGCTGTTGCTGCATTAGTTGAAGAAATCAAAGCAAAAGCTCGAAAAGTTGAAGGTAAAGAAGCTATCGCTCAAGTTGCTTCCGTATCTTCCGCTGATGAAGAAACTGGTGCATTAATCGCTGACGCTATGGAAAAAGTTGGTAAAGACGGTGTTATCACTGTTGAAGAATCCAAAGGTATGCAAACTAACCTTTCCGTTGTAGAAGGTATGCAATTTGACCGTGGATACATTTCTCCATACATGGTTACTGATACAGATAAAATGGAAGCTGTTATGGATGATCCTTTCATTCTTATCACTGACCGCAAAATCTCTGCAATCGCAGACATTCTCCCAATCCTTGAAAAAGTTGTAAAACAAGGTAAAGAACTCGTTATCATCGCTGAAGATATCGACGGTGAAGCTCTTGCTACTATCGTAGTTAACAAACTTCGTGGTACATTCAAAGCTCTTGCTGTTAAAGCTCCTGGTTTTGGTGATCGTCGTAAAGCTATGCTCGAAGATATCGCTATCTTAACTGGTGGTAATGTAATCAGTGAAGAACTTGGTCGTAAACTTGATAGCGTAGAACTTGAAGACCTCGGTCGTGCTCGTCAAGTACGTGCTTCCAAAGAAGAAACTACAATTGTTGACGGTTTTGGTGATAAAGCTGAAATCGCAGCTCGTGCTGAAATCATCAAAAAACAAATCGCTGAAACTTCTTCCGATTTCGATAAAGAAAAATTACAAGAACGTCTTGCTAAATTATCTGGTGGCGTAGCTGTAATTGAAATCGGTGCTGCTACAGAAGTTGAAATGAAAGATAAAAAACTCCGTATCGAAGATGCTTTAAATGCTACTCGTGCTGCTGTTGAAGAAGGTATCGTTGCTGGTGGTGGTACTACTTTCATCGATATTCAACCTGCTCTTGAAAACATTGAAGCTGAAGGCGATGTAAAAACTGGTGTTGAAATCGTAAAACGTGCTATTGAAGAACCAGTTCGTCAGATCGCAAACAATGCTGGTCTTGAAGGTTCTGTAGTTGTTGAACATGTAAAATCCGCTGGTGTAGGCGTTGGTTACAATGCTTTAGTTGGCGAATACATGGATATGATTGCTGCTGGTATCGTTGACCCTGCAAAAGTTACTCGTAGCGCATTACAAAATGCTGCAAGTATCGCTGCTATGGTTCTCACAACTGAAACAATCGTTGCTGATAAACCAGAAAAAGCTGATCCTGCTGCTATGGCTGGTGCTGGTATGGGCGGCGGAATGCCTGGTATGATGTAATTTAACATCTCATATTAAACAAAATTAAATAAACAAATTAAGCCTAGTGAAAATTCACTAGGCTTTTTCTTTTACACTATCACTATTATTTTTTATAATAAAATCTATAATAAAAAATTAAAATTCGAGGTGAATTTTTTATGATATTTTTATCTATGTTATTGCTAGGTACATTAATTGGTTTTGTTGGAGCAGGTGGCGCTGGTGTTACTATTACATTACTTACAGTTGGTTTTAACATTCCTATTCATATAGCATTAGGTGTTGCCTTATCTTCTATGGTTTTTACTATGATATCTGGTGTTGTAAGCCATTTACGTGAAAATGAAGTAGAACTAAAAACTGGTCTAATCATTGGTTTAGGCGGTGTAATTGGAGCTTTTGTTGGTGCTAAATTTTCCACAATCATACCAGAAAATATTTTAAGTATTTTTACTGCTTTAATGATTATTCTATCGGCTCTAATTCTGTATATAAAAGTATATCATAATGATTTATTAAATAAATATTTAAAAGTTCCAACTACATCATTAGCTGGCAAAAAATTTTATATCTATGGTATATTAGTCGGTTGTATCAATGGATTTTTATCTGGTGCTTTTGGCATAGGAGCTGCTACTTTTATTCAAATTAGTTTATTAATTATATTCGGTGTTCCACTTTTAAAATCCATCGGAACATGTATGTTGATTATTCTTCCTATTTCTGCTTCTGGTGGTCTAGGCTATCTCACTTCTGGAAATTTAGATTTCACTATTTTTCTACAAACAGTATTCGGATTAATGATAGGTGCTTTTATTGGTTCAAAATTTACACATCTAGCACCAAAACCAATCTTAAAATTTGCCATTGTCGCTATGCCAACAATCGGGGGCTTAATTCTTTTATTATTCCACTAAATAAATTCTGTAAATTTTATTATTTACCTATATGGATTTATCTGTGGTAATTTACAAGCAAATTCTTTTAAAAAATCTATCTTAAAATTTTCATTCCAATAAATAATACTATTTCCCTCAAATTCATCAACTTTACCTTCAAAAAGACACTTAAAATGCCAAACAACCATTGTTTTATTATCTTTATGCCAAAAATCTTTTATCTCCCATGATAATACCGTATTCTTTTTATTCCATTCATGAAACCAACGTTTTACTTCTAATAAATTCTCATACTTTACACCATAGCTCTCTATATATTTTATATTTTGTGAAAAAATATTCTCCATTCCTAAATCTTTTTTATAAATCCACATTTTAAACCACAAATTAATAATTTCTTCTTTTTGATACATAAAAAACTTCCTTTCAAGGTAAAAATTATTGACTTAGAGTTTACTTCAAATGCTATTATATTCTTAAGTATAAAACTTAACAAGGACGTGATAATATGACTATTAAAGAAGTAAGTCAAAAATACGATCTCAGCCCCGATACTATTCGTTATTATGAACGTATTGGTTTAATTCCACCTGTACCACGCAAACCAAATGGTATTCGTGATTTTGACCAAGAATCATGTAATTGGATTGAATTTATAAAATGTATGCGTTCTGCTGGCGTTCAAATCGAAGCATTGATTGATTATGTTCACCTCTTTTATCAAGAAAACACAGCAGAAGCTCGCAAAGATATCTTAATTGAACAACGCGACCGCTTACAAAAACAAATTGATGCTATGAATATAGTAATAGAACGTTTAAATAAAAAAGTAGACCGTTATGAAGAAATCATTATTCCTGCTGAAAAAAAATTATTAAGCAAATAAATTAAAATTAAATTATAAACAAATAAAAACATTGCTATTTCTTATCGTTTTAAGTTATAATTAACTATGTATTAAATTTATAAACAAAAGAAAGAGATGATTTATGGACCCCGATAGGAAACAACAAACTAATTTAAATGATGAAGATGATAACTTTATAACAGAATATAAACAAGAAGTTATCCAAAAGCCATGGTCAAAAACTTTAAAATTATTAGTGGCAATTACAACCTTGATTTTAGCCGTTGTTGGCACACTAGCTTCTTTCAAAGCTGCAAGTCTAGGCAACCAAGTGGTAACTACCCAAAATGAAGCTTTTAACCACTGGTCAAACTACCAAGCAAAAACGATTAAGAAAACAACTTTAGAAACTGAACTTTATACTATTGAAATTGAACTTGCCAAACTCAAAGATACAGATAATGCTTTAAAAACTGAACTTTTAGCTAAAAAAGCTATCTATGAACAAGAAATTGCTCAATATAAGCAAGAAGAAATCACTTTAACAGCTAAAGCTCAGGAAGCAGAACAACGTCATTTATTGACAAAAGAGATTTCTACTAACTTTGGTAATGCTTTAATCTTTTTGCAGATAGGTATTTTATTATCTTCATTGACTACACTTAGTAAAATAAAATATTATTGGTATATAGGTTCTATTTCCGGTATCATTGGATTTAGTATCTTTATCACTTCATATTATAGAAATTTAACTATGTAATTAAAAACCTCTTAGTATTATTATGCTAAGAGGTTTTATTTATGTTAAACTACAGATATACATAAATTTATCAGGAGTCTATCATGTCTATTACTTTCAATAAAAAACAACAACAAGTAATCAATGAATTAAATCAAAATATACTCTTAAGTGCAGGAGCTGGCACAGGCAAGACAAATGTACTTTCTTATCGTGTAGCTAATATTTTAAATAAAAATCGTGCCAATGCTGATGAAATTCTCTGCTTAACCTTCACTAATAAAGCTTGTCGAGAATTAAAAAATCGCATCACTTCGCAATTAGATTTTGAAACAGCAAATAAAATCACCATTCGCACCATTCATGGCTTTGCTTATCAAGTGATTACCACTACCGCCAAAAAAGCACAAACAATATTTAAAGAATTTGTCATCTTTGATGATGAAGACCAAAAGACGCTAATCAGACAAACTATCGCCAATTTTCCTAAAGCTAGAGCCTTAGATATTCAATATATCGTAAATTGCATTGAGCAATTAAAGCAAGAACGAGCTTTAAAACATATCTATACCGAAGATATCGAAGCCGATTATACCACTATTTATCATCAACATTTGAAGTTCAATAAAACATTCAATCAACAACAAAATGATAATTTAACGAAATTTTTTCAATTTGATGGTTTAAATATAATCATCAACTATGAATTGGCTTTACAACAAATGCATGGTTTAGATTACAAAGATTTAATCGCCAATGCTTATCGTTTATTTCAAGACGAAAATATATGCTCATCATGGCGAAAACGCTACAAATGTATCATGATTGATGAAATGCAAGACACTAGTTCTTTTGAATATACTATGCTCGAAAAACTTTTTCCTGCTAATAATATCATGCTCTGTGGCGATGAATTTCAAACTATTTATGAATGGCGTGGCTCTAATCCTCAAAAAATCTTAACTGCCTTCACTAAAAAATATAACCCCTTAATTATTAATTTCAATGAAAATTATCGCTCTACAAAATTACTTTTAGAAATGGCATACAATACCTTGATAAATCTTTTTTGCAAAGAAACTATCCTTCATTCCTATGCCAAAAATCTACTTTCAAAAAGCAGTGAACTCGGTCATAAAATAGAATTAAAACAAGCAAACTCCCTAGCTAACGAAGCCCAATGGATTTTTCAAAATATCGTAAATTTATTACCTCTAGTAAAAACACCTACACAAATAGCTATTTTAGTTCGTCAAAACAATTATCTACAAAACTTAACATTACATCTAAATTATCTAGCCAATATTTATAATCAAAAAAATCAAGAAGCTCCTATCCATTTCATTCAAATAGATAATATCCGCTTTTTCAAACGTCAAGAAATAAAAGATGTTCTATCCATTATGAAATATCTTATCAATCCTAATGATTATCTTAGCTTACAACGAATATTAATAAATTTAATCCCTAATATTGGTATTCGCACTATCAAACAAATATCTTCTACTGAATATCTTCAAAATGGATTGCGTCTATCTGATTTTATCAATGCAAATTTTCAAAATCCAAACTATGAACCTTTTTCTGACTTGATTTCAACTTATTTATCCAAAGACATCATAGTTTTTGATATTGAAGGTACGGGGACAGATATTTTTGCAGACAATATTATTCAATTATCCGCCATCAAAATTCGCAAAGGGAAAAAAATAGCTGAATTCAATCGCTATCTAAAATCAGATAAACCTGTTGGCGACTCTGAAAAAGTACATCATATTTCTGATGAATATTTACAAACTCATGGCGAAAATCCTAAACTTGTTCTTCAAGAATTTTGTCAATTTATCCAAGATGCCATCATCACAGGTCATAATATTCGCGGTTATGATATGGATATTCTCAATCAAAATCTATTAAAACATAACTTAAAACCTGTAGATTTCTCTAATATAAATTTTGATACCTTAGATTTAGTTCGTCGTTTTTATCCTAATCTGCCTAATCATAAACTTGAATTTCTGAGTAATCATTTTCAATTTGAAACAAAATCAAACCATAATTCTCTAGATGATGTTTTTGCTACAGGGGAATTATTGCACAAATTGCTCGAAGATAAAATTATTCCTACAGCTAAAAAACGCAGTGAATTAATCAATAAACAAAAAAATAAATTCATTCATGTAGCTCAAATTTTCCAAAAACTGCATAGTATTTTAAACGACAATCTACTTTTAGAAAATCTAATCACTCAAATCGTTAAAGAATTCGATTTAGTAAATATCTATAAAGCCAATGCAACTCAAGATGGAGCTGTTCGCTTAGAAAATATTCGCAATTTATTTAGATTAGCCAAAGCAGAGCTCAACTCACATCGAGGAACAAATGGCATCAAAGAATTATTACAATATGCTAGTTTATCTAATACAGATTTAGATGCTCTTACTTCTTCTCATCCTAAAATCCCTATTATAACTATTCATCAAGCCAAAGGCTTAGAATTTGATTATGAATTTTTAGCTGGCATGAATGATGACATTTTTCCATCATATTTCAGCACACGCAATGGCTCTATTACTGAAGAAGAAAAACGTCTTTTCTATGTAGCCATCACTCGTGCCAAAAACGCTTTATTTCTCTCTAGTTCAGGTAGACCTAGTCGTCTATTAAATTATATACCTGAACAATTCATCACCAAAATCAAATAAAAATGCTTACTCTCCATAAAGGCATAATATTTATGCCTTCTACTTTTAACAAAAATTTTATAAATTTTAAAATAATTTCATATACTTTTACTTATATAAGTGCTAAAATAAATATAATTTAATCTATCTACATTTTAGAATAAATTGTATATATTCGGAGGTATCCGCTTATGAAAATACTAATTATCGGCGGTGTTGCAGCCGGAACGAAAGCTGCTGCAAAATTAAAACGAGAAAATCGTGATTTAGATATCACAATCATTGCTAAAGATGGTGATATTTCTTATGCTGGTTGCGGTTTGCCATATTATATCGGAGGATTTATCAAAGACCGCTCTAGTCTAATTGTTAATACTCCACAAAAATATGCTGCTATGACAGGTGTAAGCGTCTTAACTAATGTAGAAGCTATTACTGTGGATAATAATAATCATACTGTTATTGCTAAAAATTTAATCACTAATGAAGAAGCTTCTTATGCTTATGATAAATTAATTATTGCTACTGGTGCTTCACCTATCACTCCACCTATTGAAGGTATAAAAAAACAAGGTGTATTCTCTTTGCGCCTTCCTAATGACGCTGTAAATATAAGAGATTATGTTACTAATAATCAAGTAAAAAAAGCTGTTATTGTTGGTGGTGGCTTTATCGGTCTTGAAGTTGCTGAAAATCTTCTAGCTCAAAAAGTTGATGTAACAGTTATCGATTTTGCTCCGCAAATCATGCCTAATGTTATTGACCCAGAAATTGCTAGTTATGTACAAAAACATTTACAAAAACATGGTATTCGCGTATTAACTGGCGTTGCTGCTCAAGAAGTTTTAGGTGATGATAAAGTTTCTGCACTCAAAACCTCCGCTGGTGAATTAAGTGCAGATTTAGTAATCTTATCTGTTGGTATCAGACCAAATACTGCCTTTTTGAATGATACAGGTATGGAAATGTTCAAAGGAACTATTCTTGTAAATGAACAATTACAAACAAATTTACCTGATATCTACGCTATTGGCGATTGTGCTATGGTTTCCAACAGAATGACACATTCTGCTCAATGGTCTCCAATGGGTTCTAGTGCCAACTTAGAAGGTAGACTCTTAGCTCAAATTTTAAATAATACACCTAAAAATTATCCTGGCGTATTAGGCACAGGTATTGTAAAACTTCCAGAACTAAACTGTGCAAGAACAGGTCTTAGTGAAAAAGTTGCTCGTGATGCTGGTTACGATGTAGAAACTGTAATGGCAGTCGTTGATGACAAAGCTCATTATTATCCAGATGCAAGCTCTTTCATCACCAAATTAATCGTAGATAAATCCACACATAAAATCTTAGGTTTCCAAGCACTTGGAAGCGGTGCTGTAGATAAAATGGTAGATATCGCTGTAACAGCTATTTCCCTAGATGCTACTATTGAACAATGCGAATGCATAGATTTCTGTTATGCTCCTCCATTCTCCACGGCTATTCATCCATTTGTACAAACAGTTCATATTATGCAAAATAAATTAAGCAATAAATTAATCAGTATCACTCCTGCTGAATATCTAGCTGGCAAAGCAAAAGATTATCGTGTAATTGATGCTAGTTTAGCTCCTAGTATTCGTGGTGCTAAATATGTAGATTTGGCAAAAGTAAATGCACCTATAGAAGGTATCAGCAAAGACGAAAAACTTCTTTTAGTATGTGCTAAAGGTAAACGTGCATATTTCTTACAAAATCGCTTAAGACATTTAGGTTATACAAATACACTTTCCCTTGAAGGTGGTCTTTTCTTCAATGATGTAAAAGTAAAAACTACATCTAAATTAACACCTGAAGAAATAAAAGCTGTAAAAGCTCTAGGTTTCCTTCAAGATAAAAATACAGAAGATAAATTCAATGGTCGTGTAATCACTAGAAATGGTAAAATTACAGCTCAAGAAAGCAAAGTTATCGCTGAAGCAGCAGATAAATTTGGCAGTGGCGAAATAACAATGACTTCCCGATTAACTGTGGAAATTCAAGGCGTTCCATATGATAATATTGAACCATTGCGTGAATATCTAATGCAAAATGCAGGACTTGAAACAGGTGGTACAGGCTCAAAAGTTCGCCCTGTAGTTTCTTGCAAAGGTACTACTTGCCAATATGGCTTAATTGATACATTTGCTTTATCTGAAGAAATTCATCAACGTTTCTATAAAGGATATAGAGATGTAAAACTCCCTCATAAATTCAAAATCGCAGTTGGGGGCTGTCCTAATAACTGTGTAAAACCAAATCTAAATGATATTGGTATCATCGGTCAACGCGTTCCTCAAATTGATTATGCAAAATGTCATGGTTGTAAAATTTGTCAACCAATGAATAGATGCCCAATGAAAACATTAAATGTCGTAGATAAAAAAATAACTATTGATGAAAAACATTGCAATCATTGTGGTCTTTGCGTAAATAAATGCCCATTCCATTGCTTTGATACTTATACAGATGGCTATCGCGTTTATATCGGCGGTCGTTGGGGCAAACGCGTAAAAGAAGGTCAACCATTATCCAAAATCTTCACATCTAAAGAAGAAGTTTTAGCCATTGTCGAAAAAGCTATTCTTTTATTCCGTGAACAAGGTATCACTGGCGAACGTTTCTCCGATACAATTGATAGATTAGGTTTTGCTAATGTAGAAGCACAATTATTAGCAGATGACCTCTTATCTCGTAAGCAAGAAAACTTAAAAGCACAAAAACATTTAGTTGGTGGCGCTACTTGCTAAATAAAATTAATATTATGAACTGCACCCCAAAAGTTGGACACAAAACAACTTTTGGAGGTGCAGTTTTTTT